>Ga0315298_1001313_pt1 | contig 46232 bp, 43 predicted proteins | sample WHS_1_MG_FD_203077 | JGI IMG/M metagenome (GOLD analysis project Ga0315298, IMG submission 203077) | Extremophilic microbial mat communities from Washburn Hot Springs, YNP, Wyoming, USA - WHS_1_MG | ecosystem: Environmental > Aquatic > Thermal springs > Hot (42-90C) | place: USA: Wyoming...
TGGGACATATAAGCTCCAAAATTATTGAAGCGCAAGCACTTATTAGGTTTTACAGTCAACTTTAAAGAACGAAAGTTTTCTTTAAATTTCCTTCTTCTCCGTATGGAATCGAAATTTGCTCTTTGAACCCGCCTTTTTCAAGAAAATCGCCAAACTCATCCATCAAAGGTTCTTTCCTAGAGCAGAAAACAACTTCTCCATTATAATTTTTCCATATAGTTAACCCTCTAGTTTTTCCCTTATGAACAAAATGTAATAGCAAGCGCTTCGGTTCAATTTGCAGAAGACTTAAAGTGTTTGACCCCTCTAAAGTTTGGAAGAGGGTTTCAAGGGCTTCTTTGGGATTAGCTTTCTCAATTAAAAGTTCTTCAAAAAGGTGTGGAATGACTTCTGAATCGATTAGCTCTATTTTTTCCGACTCAAAAGTGTGTTTTGCACTCAGCTTTTCCCTTATAGTTTTGTAGTTTGTTACGTTTCCGTTATGGGCTGAAATTATCTTTAAACTAGAAAGACAATGTGTAAGGTAAGGCTGTGCTGTTTCTTTAAACTTTGCAGTTTCCATAAATTGTGGACTGGGCATTCGCACATGCCCAATTAAAACAGATGCCTCATTGACGCTAACTTTTTTAGGCAAACAAGCTGCAGGCGAAAACATGCACTCTTTGCCAACTTTTTCCAAAAGAACGCTTCCATCTTTTTTGAGAATAGCCACACCAGCGCCGAAACCGCCAACCGGCCTAGGTTCAATTGGATATTTATGAACCTCTAATTTTTGGAGAACCCTAAAAACTTTAACCATTGACATGGGCTTTCTTAGTGCGAAGCCGAAGATGCCGCACATGTACAATTGCCTCCTAAATTTGATATGTTTCAACTTTTAACCTAAAGCTTTTCAGAAAAAGGGCAAAATTTACTTTTAGGAAGAGAACAACAAATGAAAAGTTGCGTTGTTAAACGATTTTCGGAGTATCCGCAGATAGTGAAAACTTATAAAAAACGTTATGAGAAAATGGCAACGCCAGAATACAGGGCGGAACTTGTCAATTTTGCAAAATCTTTTTTGCATGACCCTATTGAAAATTTGGATTGGAAAGAATTGTTGGATTGGGAGCATAGACATCTAAAATATACTAAGGAAGAGTTGCCGAAACCCCGTGCCGAACTTCCTATAAACATAATTCACCAATCCAAGGGTAGATGCGGAGAATTCGCTCTACTATACAATGGTTTGCTCTTGGCAAACGGATACCTAAGCCGCATAGTCATAGACTGTTCAACCCTCAAAGACAAGTCAAAGAAAGCAGCTGGAGACCACGTTTGGGTTGAAGTTTTCATCAATAACCATTGGGTTCATGTAGATCCTACTGAGAAGAGAATTAACCAGCCCTTAATGTACACTAACGAGTGGAACAAAGACGTAAACCTGGTTTATGCATTAACAGACAAGGAAACAGTGGACGTGACCAAAGCATACAAGCCCAAATAAGACGCATAAAATATGTTAGTTTCTGGATTAAGATTCTAATGCAAAGTTAGAAAATTAAGAAATGCGCTAAGATTAGCAGCTACCTAACGCTTGAATCAACTAAGCATTTTGGTTTCGATAACGCTTTCAGTTTATTTTCTGCTTTCGATGATGTTTTCTAAAGTTAGCATGAAGCGGCAGTTGTCACACATCTGATCCTCTTTTGTCGCATCTCTCGTATGGCATTTAATGCATTTTATGTGTTCGGTCGGTTTCTTTTTTTGCAAAACATTATCTAACATGGTTTTTCCAGAAGAATTTGTTCTTGAAGCAGTTGCAGTTATGGTTTATGAATTTAGAATATGGATGTTGGGTAAAAAAGGAAATTGTTTACTTAAGGTGTTTGTTCTTCAATAACTGTGTTTTCCAGTACACCAATTTTTTCAATATTTATTTTCACCACATCACCAGCTTGTAAAAATTTTGGTTGCGGCTTCATGGCAAAGCCGACGCCTGCTGGGGTTCCAGTTGCGATTATGTCGCATGGTTCTAAAGTCATAACTCGGCTTAGGTGATGTATAATCTCGCTAACATTGAAGACCATGTTTTTTGTTGTTGAGTTTTGGCGAAGTTCTCCGTTGACCCATGTGCAGATAGCCAAATTATCCGTGTCCTCAAGCTGGTTTACTGTGGTTATGCATGGTCCAATTGGGGCGAAGGTGTCGAAACTTTTCCCTCTCGTCCATTGTTTATCTTTAAACTGTATGTCTCTGGCTGAAACATCATTCATTATGGTGTATCCAAAAATGTATGATTTTGCTTCTGAAACCTTAACATTTTTTGCTTTTCTACCTATAATAATAGCTAATTCAGCTTCGTAGTCAAGCTGGTTGACAAAGCTTGGTTTAACAATCTTTTCTTTTGGTCCAATTATTGTTGTGTGCGGTTTTAAGAATATTATTGGTTCCTCGGGTATGGATGCGTTTTGTTCTGCAGCGTGGTCTCTGTAATTTAAGCCTAGGCAGATGATTTTTGGTGGAAAGGTTATAGGCGCCAACAAAGTGGTTTCGTTAATAGGGGAAGAAGCATGTTTAATGTTGCTTTCATTAGCTTTTTCAATTAACTTTTCGATCCTTTCAATTCCATTTGCGTCTAATATTACAAATTTCTCTAATCGCTTTGGAAGCTTCTCATTCGTGAGTTTAGCAAGTTTAGGCAAGCATATTATCCTATCACCAATTAAAGCTCCATATTTTTCTCCTTCGTTATCCCTGTAGCGAACAAGTTTCATCATCCAAACCTTCTTTCTAAAGCTAATTTTATCAACTTCCCAATCATCCTTTCTTTTAGAAGTGAAACGTATAAATGTAATTTGGAGAACAGCACTTTAGCTTAAGAAAGAAAAAGGCATCGATATGCGTGTTAGAACAAGAAAAATAGCTGTAATAGAAGGCATAACTGCTGGCATCCTCTTTGGAACATCAGCCATTTTCATAAGGTTTCTCCAAAATTTGGACACTTTTTCTATAGCCTTCTGGCGTTTAATCATCGCTTGCATTGTGTTGGCTATAGTGCTCTTTATACTTAGAAGAGTTTTTAGTTTCAACCTTATCAAGAAGAATTTAGGGAGTCTTTTGGTTCTCAGCCTTTTTCTTGGGTTGCATTTCATATTTTTCATATCTGCTGTAAAGGATACAACAGTTCTGAACGCAACAGTCCTCGTTAACACTGCTCCAATTTTTTCGATGTTTATTTCGGGTTTCCTCTTTAAGGTTAAACCTTCACGCCTCGCTTTTTTAGGCTTAGCATTATCGTTTATTGGCGTATGCGTGATTGCCTACGCTGAAACTTTGATAACCAGCACTTCATTAGAGAGCTTCTCTCCTAGGCTAAAGGGGGATTTAGAAGCCATATTAGCCGCTCTGCTTGAAGCCTCCTACCTCACTTATGGAAGGAAGATAAGGGGTCGAATTGACATACTTTCCACGATGCTGCCAATTTATTTTATAGCGGCCATAATTGTTGGCGTCTTAGGATTAGCCGTTTCAAACAGAACTTTGGAAGTGCCGACCAACGTGGAAAGCATCCTTCCATTGGTTGGATTAGGCGTACTGCCGACAGCAGCGGCTCGCACATTGGCTTTTTCTTCTTTGTCAAACCTAAAATCCTTTGAAACGGCAACTATGGCTTTGCTTGAGCCAGTTGGTGCAACCCTTTTGGGATTAATCTTGTTTCAAGAAAAACCAGCTCCAATTTTTGTTTTTGGTGCAACACTGATACTTTTAGGAATTCTTTTTGTTGTTAAGAAGGAAAGTTAAGTTTGGCGAAATAGATAAAAAAGGAAGAGTGAGTATTAAAGTGCCGAAATGGTTGAGACAATGAGTGTCAACGAGAAAATATTGAAAACTTTGAAAACTGCAAATGGCTACTTAGAAAACTCTATTGGGGCGTTAAATAAAAATGATGAAAAATTGTTCGCTGACAGCCTTTGGCACACTGCAGCGGAACTGGAGTATGCGCTTTTCTTATTCTCTGTAACGCTTCAAAATGAGAATAACGTAGCTCATTGGAAACAAAATCCCGAAGCTAAAAAATTTGATGCTATGCCTAATCTCGGTGAAGTGCAAAGTTTGCTGAATGAAGCTGAAAAGTGTTTGGCAAATGAAAAGCTTTCGGAGGCATACAAAAATGTTTATTTTGCAAGGCATTTTGTGCTCAGGATTCAAGAGAGTCTGGCTAAAAAGAAGCGTGAGGCGCTTAAAAAGAAATAGAAGCTATTCTTCTTCTGCTGTTTTCTTCTCTTTAACCATCAGAGAGTTTTCGTAGCTTATTACTCTGAAATAGTCTTTCAATTCGATTTTGTGTAGGAACTTTTTCAAGAGTACGCGCAAATATTTTTTGGAAACATTTTTCTCTTCGCTTTTAACGGTTATTGAGTCTGCGGTTGTGTCAACTTCAGCGTTTGTTTTTTCTTTTATGAATTCCGTCAATTCCTTTATCACATCTTCTCCTTCACTTTTAAGTTCAGATATGTTAATTTTTATCTCCGTCATATACTTTCACCTCATTTTCTAACCATTATAATTCTAACTTGGTCGCATGCGTCTTCACATGCGTCTGCAATCATCTCTATGGCTTCGAATAGCTGGCTTATTAAAACTGCTATTCCAGCTTTAGGTATTTCCTCTTTTCCAAGGAGTGTTCTAGCCTTTTCATGTATATCATCCACCTTTTCCTCCTCCCGTTCCACCATGTCAGCGGCTTGGAGGGCTTCTTCTGGTTTTGTCATCATCTTGTTCACGCATTTTTGAAGGGAGACTGTGCATTCTTTTGCGCCTTTAATCATTTCTACAAATTCCTTTTTTATAGAGTCTGGCACATGAGTCATTGGTATTGCGCCAAGTACACGTGTGGATTCTCTGCTCCAGTCTGCAACCATGTCAACTCTTTTGACCAAGTCCATTAAGTCCACTCTGTCATCTGGTGAAAGTTCTCCCTTTGAAAGTTCATCCATAACTTTCCTTCTAAGTTTGTCTGCTTCTCTTTCGCTGCTTGTCACCCTTTCTACACATTTTTGCATTTCTTTTTCGTCATTTTTTATGGCGGTCATTATCGCCTTTTCTAAATCTTCAACTATTCCCGTTGTTAGAGCCAGATGTTGCTGTACGGTTGCTAATGCTTTTGTTTCTCTTCTCTTTTCAAACCATTTTATTAGTTCACTCAACAGCTATCTCCTCCCTTAATCCTATTTCTGGATACTTGAATACATGGATTCTTTCGGGTGGAAAACTTACAGTAACCTTTTCACCCATATTAAACCATTCCTCGGTTAGGGAAGGCTTAACAGCTACTACTAAATCTTGGTTTTCAAGTCTAATTTCATATCGCACGTCCGTTCCTTCAAAGGTTACTCTTTCTATGGTGCCTAAAATGGAGTTTTCATTTTTCTTTGTTCCCTTTTCAATAGTGAAGGTTTCTGGTCTCACAGCCAAAAGCACTCTTTCACCTAATTTTACATTTTTCTCAACAGTTTGCACTTTTATTCCGCCGCGCAACTCTACAGTGGCACCTTTAACGTTTACTGTTGAAGTGTATCCTTCCAGAAAGTTGGATTCTCCTACGAAGTGGGCTACAAAGATGTTTGCTGGCTTCATGTAAAGCTCTTGTGGGGTTCCAACCTGCATGATTTTTCCCTTTTTCATAATTGCGATTCTGTCAGAGATTGCCATGGCTTCAGACTGGTCATGTGTCACGTGTATGGCGGTTAGTCCCAAATCTTTAGCCATCCTTCTTATTTCATACCTTAGCTCATCCCTCACTTTTGCGTCCAACTGTCCTAATGGTTCGTCTAGTAGCAGAAGTTTGGCTCCAGCGGCAAGGGCTCTTGCCACAGCGATTCTCTGCATCATTCCTCCGCTTAATTCGTTTGGAAAGGCATCTAATCGCTCATGAAGTCTAACCATTTCAAGAACTTCATGCCCTATGGTTTTAGTTCTTTCACCGTTGAATCCCTTCACTCTTGGACCGTAAGTTACGTTATCCCAAGCGTTCATGTGGGGAAATAATGCGAATGTTTGGAAGACAAATCCAATATCTCTGTTTTCAGGTGGGACATCGTTCACAAGTTTGTCTCCAATGTATATTTCGCCTTCATCTGGTTTGATTAGACCAGCAATAAGCCTCAGCAAGGTTGTTTTTCCACATCCGCTTGGGCCAAGCAAGGAAAAATATTCCTTATCATAAATGTGGAGGCTAACATTGTTTACTGCTACAATTTTTCCGAACTTTTTTGTAACATTGACTATGCGAACGTCAGGCATCCATTTTGCCTCCTTTATGGGCTATATGCATGGAATAGCGCATAGGTTTACATATTACATTGAGCATGTTAATATCTTCCTTTCCCTTTAACAACAAGTCTCAAAGCCAAAAGAATCATGAAGGAAAACAATATTAAGAAACCGCAAGCCAAACCTATATCCAAAAATGTTGCTGGAATAATCTGCGAACCGTTAGCTTTTGGCACAATATCCACAATGACAAGGGGTGCCGTTTGCAAAGTTGTAACTGCCTTGGTTGCTCCTGTTTCGCTCACGCTTCTTGTGAAAACCATGACAGCGCCGGAAAGTATGGAGTATTTTGTTAATGGTAAAATTATTGTCCTAAAAACAGCTAAAGGTTTTGCGCCTAAAGTCTTTGCGGCATCTTCCATATCTGAGCTTATTCTTTCTATGGCTGCTGACATAGATCTCACGAAATATGGGTATGTTATTGCTAAGTGGGCAAATATGAGTAGCAACATTTCTGGAATGAATGCTAATGTCTCTTTCCAGAAGAACTTTAACGACACGCCTAAGGCTATGGATGGGACGATTAAAGGAACATTAACAAGTACATCTAGGGCTGTTGACATCCATGTTCCAAACTTTTTCCTTGCAATAAGTATTGCCATGGGCAAGCCTATTATGACGTTTATAACCGTCACGACGGCTCCTAAGAAATATGAGAGGATGAGGCTATGCCAGTAAACGCTCCAGAGTTCACCTCTTCCAAAAAGTGCATTTGGCAAAGTGTCTGTGAAAAGGGCTTGGAATGCTGGGAGTGCAACGAAAAGTGATGGTGTAAGCACTATGGCAAGAAATATTATTAGTGCGGTGCTGTTTCTGGCTGTTACTGCTGGTGAATAACTCAGTTTTCTCTCTAAAGACGGCCAAACCCTTTTTATTGGAAGTTTCAGTTTTGGTCCAAAAATGCGGATTATCCCAAAAATTATGCATGAAATGGCTATGAGCAGGAAACTTGCAAAGACTATGCTTCCTTCATAAATTGCTGGATTAACCTTAGAAAATTCTTCTTGCATGTTCCAAATGAATGTTGGTCCATTCTCGAAGGTTCCAGCAACCATGATTGTTGCTCCAGTTTCTGAAATTGACCTTGAAAATGCTAGGATAAAGGCTGCAATCAAAGAAGGCTTAATAATCGACAATGTAACTGTTCTGGAAGCTATGAAAGGCGGCGCTCCCAAAGTTCGTGACGCCTGCTCATACTCCATCTTATAGTCAAGCAGTGCCCCAACAATTACTCTGACAACAACTGGATATGAAAATGTGAAGTGAAGCAGCATAACTAGAAGCCAACCAGGTGAAATAAGCGTTTTGCCAAAAAGTGCGGAGATTCCATTTTCTTTGCTCCAGAAAAGAAATAGTGAATAGCCCAAGGCTGTTGTGGGCACAATGAATGGAATATCACATAAAGTGTCAAGAACGTTTAGCCACTTTGACTTTCCACGGGCGACAAGCCAAGCCATTGGGAGTCCAGCTATGATGTCTATTATGGAAACAAAAAGCGCTATTAAAAAGGAATTTTCAACAGAATTAAGCGCCCTCGTCATGTATTCTGGCTGGCTTAGAATCTGCTGCATTGCACTCCACTTAAATATTATTCCAAGGATTGGAGGCAACAAAATTAAAGCAAAAAACACTATGACAGCAGTTAAGTAAACTCCAAATTTGACAACGTTTTTTGACGAAAGCCTATCTAAAGCTTCTGTAAACTTTTTAGACAGCAACAATCCATCCGCCCAAATTTCGCTCCTCATATTTCCAAACGCTGTATCCTTTCTGATTTGCATTCTCAACTGATAAATTTTCCTTAAAAGAAGGTGTCAGTTCGCCCGTCGAGTCATATCACAGCTTAAGCTCTGTTGACTCTCTACCTCATCATCCAAACAAAATAAAGCATGACAAAACTTAAGGCTTTTGCGTTCCTAAATTATGGCTTAACGGTGAGGCAAAGTTTATGGATGTTTTAGAAGCCATTACGGGAAGAAGAAGCATAAGAGCCTTCAAAAGCAAAGACGTTCCAGCTGAAATTGTAGAAAAGCTCATTGAAGCCGCACGTTGGGCTCCTTCTGCTGGGAACATTCAGCCATGGGAATTCATAATTGTGCGGAAACCAGAAATTAAGAGACAGCTGGCGGAAGCAGCTTTAAATCAAACTTTCATTGAAGAAGCCCCCGTAGTAATTGTGGTTTGTGCAAACGAAAACCGCTCTTCGCAAGGCTATGGAATGCGAGGCAAAACACTTTATTGCCTCCAAGACACGGCTGCAGCAATACAAAACATTCACTTAACTGCCTATTCTCTTGGTCTTGGAACATGCTGGGTTGGCGCCTTCAAGGAAGAAGAAGCAAGACAGGTCCTAAAAATTCCCCAAGGAATAAGACCAGTAGCCATAATTCCAGTAGGCTATCCTGCGGAATCGCCACAACCACGCAGCAGAAGACCCATAAACCAAATAGTTCACTACGAAACTTACTAGGAGAAGTGGAAGCTACAATTTTTAAGCATCTTCTTAATTAAATTAAAATGAGGTTAGTTATTGAAGTACGCTGAAATCGCAGAGGCTTATGAAAAAATTGAAGCCACAACAAAAAGGCTTGAAATGACAGACCTTCTAGTAGACCTTCTAAAAAACACGCCTAAAGAAATAATCGACAAAGTTGTCTATTTAACGCAAGGAAAAATTTATCCGGACTTTGTCAAACTCGAAATAGGCGTAGCTGAAAAACTTGCAATAAAAGCCCTAGCAAAGGCTTCTGGAATTAGGGAAACGGAAATTGAAGAAGACCTGAAGAAAAGTGGAGATTTGGGCGAAACAGCCCAAAAATTTATGGCAAAAAAGAAACAAATAACATTCTTTCAACAACCATTAACGGTTCAAAAGGTTTATGAAACATTGGATAAAATGGCGAAGGCTTCAGGTTCAGGCGCGGTAGACCTAAAAACAGCTTTATTGGCTGGGCTTTTGGCTGATGCAACCCCTAAAGAGGCAAAATACATAATGCGAACTGTGACTGGCAACCTGCGCCTTGGCATTGCAGACATGACAGTTTTAGACGCTTTAGCCATAGCCTACGGAGGCGGAAAAGAAGCCCGCGAGCTAATAGAACGCGCTTACAATGTTTGTTCCGACCTTGGAAGGGTTGCAAAGGCTGTGGCTGAAAAAGGGTTAAGAGGCGTAAAAAAGTTTGAGGTTTTGGTTGGAGAACCCATAAGACCCATGTTGGCTGAGAGGCTTTCCACACCAGAAGAAATCCTAGAAAAGCTTGGTGGAAAGTGTATAGCAGAATACAAGTATGATGGGGAAAGAATCCAAATCCACAAAAAAGATAGTGAAGTAACTCTATTCTCCAGACGTTTAGAGGATATTTCAAGCCAATACCCAGACGCCATAGAATTAGTTAAAAGGCATGTTAAAGCAAAAGAAGCCATATTAGAGGCTGAATGCGTCGCCATAGACGCTGACACTGGCGAAATGCGCCCCTTCCAGGAGCTTATGCACAGAAGACGCAAATATGGAATTGAAAAGGCTATGGAAGAATATCCCGTCTCGCTTTTCATGTTTGACGCCTTATACATAGACGGCAAAGACCTAACCTTAGAGCCTTACCCAATTAGGCGGGAAGCCCTTGTGAAGGCTATAGAAGAAAGCGAAAGAGTGAAAACAGCCAAATACATAATCACAGACAACCCGAAAGAACTGGAAAAATTCTTCTTAGAAGCCATAGAAAACGGCTGTGAAGGCTTGGTCTGCAAATCAGTAGCCGAAGACTCTGTTTATCAGGCGGGCGCAAGGGGCTGGCTTTGGATAAAGTATAAGCGCGATTACAAGAGCGAGATGACAGACACAGTAGACTTGGTTATTGTCGGCGCATTTCATGGGAGGGGAAAACGGGCTGGAACATACGGTGCTCTACTTTTAGCAGCTTATAATCCAGAAAGCGACACCTTCGAAACAGTAACCAAATGCGGAACAGGCTTTACGGATGAGGATTTGGCTAAGCTGCCAAAAATGCTTGAAAAACACAAAATAAGCCACAAGCATCCAAGAGTGCAATCACTAATAGAAGCAGACGTCTGGTTTGAACCAGTAGTCGTAATCGAAGTTTTGGGAGCAGAAATAACCTTAAGCCCAATCCATACATGCGCAATGAACGCCATACGCCAAGGAAGCGGCTTAGCAATACGCTTCCCACGGTTTACTGGCAATTATAGGCTTGATAAGGCAGCAGAGGATGCAACAACAGCAAGCGAAATTGTTGAGATGTATCAAAAGCAATTGAAGAAAATTGCTGAGAGTTAAAGAATAATGTATGTCAATAAAAGAACGGGATAAGAACATAACTGATGTCATAGCATACAACTATAGGAAATTTTGACAGGCCTATACCTATATGAATCCAATACGTCAGATGAAACAGGCTTTGGAGATTTTCTACGAAATTGGCCTCATCGTCTATGTTACGTACTCGGGAAATAGACAACAAAATTGGGTCCGACTTCGCCATTCTCAGCATACACTACGACAAAATGTGAACAATAAGCTAATCTGTCTTACTTTCAATAAGTTCTCTTTTCCCTTCGAGGGTATTTTCTGTCGTTAACGTGCACGCGAAAAAATAAATAACCGAGCGCTTTCAGCTGATGTGAAATGATTATTATAGGCAACAGTCCAGGAGGAGATAAGCAGATCGTTTGGCGTATCCACAATGTTACCTATTACATAAGCTTTGACATCTATGGCTTCTATGTCAGGTCCAGAGTTTTTTCTGAAAAGGTTTTTTCTTAAAAAAATTGTTGCTTCAACTCCATCATTTCCTGTTATGAAGAAACCTCTGCCAATTTCATTTAATACTTGATTATCTTCTATTATAAAAACTCCTTTGTTAGGGAACAATAAGCTCGTTTCAATCAATATGCCAGCTATAGCTTTGCTGTAAACAATAGTATTTTTAACTACAAGAATATTTTCGCAACCTCTTATAACTATATTTCCGCTAAGAGGGGACTCTGAAAAACTTATTAAATTTTCAGAAATGTTTACTTCGCTGGCAAAGGCCACGCCTATCTTTCCATTTGTAGAAAGGTTATTGAGAATATTTTGGTAAACATCTATAAATTTAAGGAAGAATTTTTCATTTTCGTAGTATCCTCTGAGCAAAATAGCGGCTCCATCTCCGTTATAAAAATTGTTGTTATAAATCTTTATGAAGTTGGTATCTTGATTAGTTTTGGAATAATTGGTTGCAATTGCCATATTTCTAAAATTTGTGAAGGTGTTGTTGAAAATTAAGATGTTAGATGACCCGTGGTCAATTAAGATTAAAAGACTATTGAGATTAAATACATTTTCCTTGTTTCCGTCGAATAAGATATTTTCGATCATTATGTTATTTTTTGTTCTTATAATAATGAAGGGATTTGTCGCGTTATTTGAAAGTCTAAAAGTAGCACCAGAAATTCCGATTATTTGAACATTAGATGGAATCTCAAGATTTGAACCTTCATAGACTTTTGGAGGCACAATAATTGTGGCACCTGCTGGTGGGACATCAATAAGTGCATTTTTTAATTTTTCAAATTCATTAGCTCCAGGATAATCATCAGGATTGATAATTTTAGCATAATAATTTGAAGAATAAATGACTTTCAAGTTTTTTCTTAAACCGATAGCAAACACAATTGAAGTAGTTGTTAAGAAAAATAAAATACATATTGCCACCTTATTTCGCATGCATTATCACGCATTCAAACTGCTAACTGTTTTGCATCGCTTTTCGAGAATAAATTAAGTTAAAAGGAGCTTAAATGTTTTATTTTTTAGCGTGTAAATGGCAAGCTACATAATGACCATTACCTACATCAACTAATTGAGGTTCTACTTTACGGCATATATCTCCGATTATTGATGGGCATCGTGTATGAAATCTACAACCTGAAGGGGGGTTAATGGGGCTTGGTATTTCACCTTTAATCACAGTCTCGCTACGTTTAACGGTGGGATCCGGCACAGGGACCGCATTAAGTAATGCTTGCGTGTAAGGGTGTAGTGGTTCATTAACTACTTGTTCCACATCCCCTTTTTCCATTATTTTTCCGAGATACATGATTGCGATGCTATCGCAGATATGCCTTGCTAAAGCAAGATCGTGAGTTATATAAAGAAATGTGGTTTTGTATTTTTCTCGTAAGGAAAACATAAGGTTTAAAATTTCAGCTCTAATGGAAACGTCCAGCATTGAAACTGGTTCGTCGGCTACCACAAACTCAGGATTTAATACAAAGGCTCTTGCAACAGCTACTCTTTGTCTTTGTCCGCCGCTTAGCTCATGTGGATAGCGAAAGAGAAACTCCTCGGCTGGAATTAACTCCACATCTTCTAGAATTTTTTTCACTTTACCTTCAACAACTTCTGGAGGGTTATCTTCTAATATTCTTATAGGTTCTGCGACAATATCGCCTATGGTCATTCTTGGATTAAGCGACGCATACGGATCTTGAAATATTATTTGCATTTGACGTCTCAATGGTCTTATTTCGCTTTCACTGAGAAACGTTATATCTTTGTTTTTAAAGTAAATTTTCCCTTCTGAGGGTTCTATAAGTTTTAGAATAAGTCTTCCCGTTGTCGTTTTTCCGCTTCCACTTTCGCCTGCTAACCCGTAGATTTCACCCTTTTTTATTTCTAGGTCAATGCCATCAACAGCGTGGACAGCAAGTATTTCCTTTGATATTAAACTGGTGAAAAACCCTTTTTTAAGTTCAAACCATTTCTTGAGTTTTACAGTTTTAATTAATGTTTCTTGCATTTCCTCACCTTTTTATTAAGTGGCACGCAACAAAATGATCCTTTTCAACTTCACCTTCTATAGGTTCCTCTTTTCTACATATTTCCATTGCATACTTGCATCTAGGGTGAAATCTGCATCCTGAAGGTGGATGCAACAAATCTGGAGGAGTTCCAGGTATCGAAGTCATGCGAATTCTTGAACCTTTAATATTTGGAAAGGCGGAGATTAACCCAACAGTATAAGGATGAAGTGGGTTACGGAAAATATCCAATGAATTGCCATGTTCCACTATTTTTCCCGCATACATTATTGTAGTTTTTTCGCAGGTCTCTGCAATGATGGATAGGTCATGGGTTATAAGGATCATTGATAAATTTAGTTTATCCTTCAGTCCACGCATGAGTTTCAAAATTTGTGCTTGAACGACAACGTCTAAGGCTGTTCCAGGTTCATCAGCTATCAATAATGAAGGGTTACAAGAAAGAGCCATTGCTATTAGGGCTCTTTGTTTCATACCTCCACTAAATTCATGGGGATAATTGTCAAAACGGGATGGCTCTATGCCTACGAGTTCTAAAAGTTTTTTAGCTCTCGAGACTGCCTCTTCTTTAGTTACGTCTTCATGAATTCTAATGGCTTCAACAATTTGATCACCAACCTTGTAAACGGGATTAAGTGCGTTCATAGCTCCCTGAAATACGATTGAAATTCCCTTCCATCTTATGTCTTTACGCATTTTTTCTTCTGAGATTTCTAACAAGTTAATGTTTGAAAAAAGAATTTTTCCACCCTTAATTTCACCGTTTGAAGGCAGAATTTTAAGTATTGCCAACGCTGTTGTTGTTTTTCCGCATCCTGATTCTCCAGCAAGTCCCATTGCCTCGCCTTTTTCTAATTGAAAACTAACATCGTCAACAGCTTTTACATAGCCGCGTTTAGTTCTAAAATAAGTCTTTAAGTTTTTTACTTCTAGCAGTGCCATTAATTTCGCCATCTATGAAGTTTTTAGGATATGTTGTTAGATAGTAGATTTAACGACACATATTTAAGTTTTAATGACTGACTTCTTTTTATTTTATTTATTTATTCGTTAAAAATTTGGAAAAGTATAAAAGAACAAAAACGGAAATCGTTTGTTGGTTGAATTGAATATCCTATATAGCACGTGCATAAAAATTGTTCGGTGTTGCTATGGATGAAAATGAAGATGAAACTGAAAATTATATTTTCTGTCCTAAATGCGAAAAAATTGTGCCAAAAAATTGTAAGTTTTGTCCTTATTGCGGTAGAAGACTCTTCCATCTACATGTGACCCCGTTATTGTTGGGTTCAGCTGGACTTTACTTCCTGAATGGAATCCTTACTGGCATTCTTTTTTTCCTTATCTTTCGTTTGCTACAGTAATTGAGTTCGCATCTGCCATCTTTATTGCTTTGGGAGTCAAATTTGCGGGATATTTGGGTTTAATGCAATCAACTGTTAACACAATCTTTCTTATTTACCTTCTGACGCATTTCCAAAATTTTGCGCTTATAATAATCTTGATAATATCACATTTGTTAGCGGCTTACCTAATCATACATGAATGGGAAAAATTTACATGAACAGAAATGTTGTTACTGACCTTAAAAGTTTACATTATTATTAAATCGAACTTTACATGCAACTTTTTAAATCTAAGAATGTTTTCAGACGTGATTAGTTTAAAGAAAAAGTAAGCAGTCATTATGACTACTAGGAAAAAGCCTATTAAAGATACTAGAGTATGTGGAGCGTATCGCGATTCCGGTTTCACAATTGCCACGTTTTCAAGGCATAATTGTTTTAAATTATCGCTTGGATTGAATTCTTCTTGAACGCCTTCTGCGCTTATGATTAGCATGGTTTTAACTGAACTCGCATTGATAACTGAGTAAGGTTTCGTTACAGTATAGTTAACTGTTGTAAACGCTTTCGGCTCTAATGACGATGGAAGGCTCGCTAGCGTAAGCGAAAAGGATTTAATTGTAAAGGTAAAGTTTTCGGTGAAATTTCCTTTATTTTCAATTTTCACGCTGATTAGAAGACGCTCTTCGTTTTTTGAACCTTGAAAGCAAAGGTTAATGGTTACAATTGATATGTCATGAATTTTTAAATCTTGTTTAGTGTATGGTCTGAGTGTTGGATCACCAATTATTGTCAAACCGTAGAAGATAAGGGGGTTAAGCTCTGTATATTGTTCTTGAAACCATTTTTGAAGCGCATTTCCAATAAAATCACCTTCGGATAGTGCTTTAAAAAATCTTCTAAAAGAAACGGAGAACATGTCATCTGTGCAGCCGATTGCTAGAAGCCCATAGTTAGTTGTAAAAACTGCAGATCCTGCTAAGTAGTCTTGCTCTGTATATCTTGCTGCTGAGCATGTGAAGAAAAGATAAAGTAGTATGCGTGGGTCTATGTCCCGATATTCCCATGAATAAACTGTTCCTCCGGTGGGTCTTCCATCGACCTCAAAAACGTTGTAGTCAAATGAGCCATGTGCCATTAGGTATAACCATTGATAGCCGAAAGTATCCTTAAGTCTAGTTTTAAAATCTTGTGCTGTGGTGGCATTTGGGTCTGTTTCAAGTGTTATGTCAGTGGACACCTCATTTAAAGAAGCATTAGTTTCTTCCGTCCATCCAATTCCGTCATCGTCGATGTATGCAAGTGTACGCCACCAAGGCAACACCCGTAAGCCATGTCTGTACTGGTGGTTTTTGTTAAAATAATTGTTTAGTAACTGGGCTTCTTCATTGATTCTAAGCGTAGGAGGTTTAAGACGACCAACCCATATTTCTGGGGCTACATTGTCGTCATGTTCATCGTAAACTCCGTCTCCGTCGATGTCTCTCCAGCAACCATTTAAATCGCGGTAATACATATCTGTGGGGAACTTCTTGCCATTAGATTCGTACCATGCTACAGGAATGTTTCCAATGAATAAGGCGCCAACTAAACCGCGTGAGAGTGCTTCTGATAAGCATGACTTGACCCCCTGTGGGGTCTTATCTTGTAGTTGGTCAGTCTCGATTATGCTCGCCGAAAAGCCTTCAGTTTCAACATCAGTAACGTAACAATTTAGGGAAGATTTAATCTCTGGATAGATGGTTGAGTTAACTAGTATAATGACTAGAGGCTTGTCAGATTCAGTGTTTGTGGCAATAGAAGTAGTAGACGCTAAAGAGTTCGATGCGAAACTTACTGATAGTAACGGCAAAATTAGATAAAAAATTGTAAAAGATTTCCTGAACATTGCAAGTAAAGAGTCTCTTCATGAATATTTAAGTTTTAGTATTTGCAAAAACTTAAATAAGCAATTCGAAATTTGATTAGTTGGACTGGGGAAGCACTTTGGGATTGCGGTCCTATATAGTTAAAAAAATTATTTACCTAATTATATTGGTTTTTTTTGTGGTCACGTTAAATTTTATAATATTTATGCTTATGCCTGGCGATCCGACAGCTGTTTTGGCTAGTTCTGCACGTTTAAAGACGCAGGAACAAGTTGAAATTGTTCGTAAGCTGTATGGATTGGACGATCCACTTTATGTAAGATATTTCAAGTATTTGCAAAACATGTTTACATTTAATTTCGGTTTTTCTTATTTCACCGGTCGTGCAGTATCTGAAGAAATGGGCATGAGACTGACTAATACTCTTTTACTTGTTGGTGTATCGACGATTGTTTCGATAATTGTTGGAATCCTGCTAGGGGTTATAGCAGCTGCCAAGAGAGGGAAACTTTTCGACTCCTTTTCAGTAATAGCTTCCCTAATCACCTATTCGCTTCCATCATTTTGGATTGGTATGGTTCTGCTCCTAATTTTTGCCGTTTGGTTACGATGGTTTCCCATAGGAGGTGTCGTTCCCCCTGAATGGGCTCAAAATCCTCCCTCTAACATTCTTGTAGAAATTCAGGGAAGGGCATATTACCTTTTCTTGCCCGTGCTCACTCTTGTTCTTTTTCAATATGGGGGCTACCTATTGTTTACACGGGCTGTCATGCTTGAATCGCTAACTGAAGATTATATAGTGACTGCTAAGGCTAAAGGGGTTAAAGAAAGAGTCATTCTCTTTAAACATGCCTTAAAGAATGCATCTTTGCCCCTTATAACAAACATAGCTCTTTCCTTTGGTTTTATGTTAAGTGGTGCCATTATTACGGAGCAAGTATTTAGTTATCCAGGTTTAGGCCTTTGGCTTTGGGATGCAATAGCCTTCGCAGATTATCCTGTGCTTCAAGCGATGTTTTACATTATTGCATTGTGTGTAATTGTTGCAAATTTCATAGCCGATCTGCTTTATGGTGTTATTGATCCAAGGATAAAATATGGTTGATGATGCGTATGGCCACGAGAAGAGAAAAATTGGCGTTTGACATAAAGAGGTTTGTAGGGTTTACTCGAAGCCTTATTTCGCAGCCTAGAGGAGCTGTAGGAGTAGGCATACTTGTTACATTTGTTCTCGTCGCTTTGCTGGCTCCTGTGCTTGCGCACCATGATCCTTATTACGACGAGTATGTTGCGGGGGATTATGCTGCTCCATCTTGGCTAAGGATGATTCCGGGGTTTGAGCATTATAGTGAAAATATGCTTGTGATTGATGATCCAAACTTTGATTCTATTGAAAGTCTGGCAGAGTGGAACGTCACTCGAAGCAGCGAAAGAATAAATGTTCTTTACAGTTCTGTGCAGGGTAGTCCGTTAAATGGTGGTCCTGGCAGTTTGGCTTTTGAGTATAGTAGACGTGCTGGAGAAACTCCTCAAAGTGTTGAAGCGGTTCTGAGTAAAGAATTTAAATTTCCATACATTGATAGTCCGAAGAGATTTTCAGTTAACATGAGTGTGCTAGTAGCTGGTTTAACTGGTTTGGATGAATTTCGCATTCAGGTAATCTTGGAAAGAGTTGAGAAAGATGGAAATGTGACTTCATACGTGATTTATTTCAAAAGGTTTTCTTCATCTTCTGGCTGGGAGTCATTAAGTGGAATCGATTCTTATTCAACTGCCGTGCAGAGTCAGTTTGGGTCCATTAGTGATCCTGCAAAAATTGTTTTTAACAGCTCGTTATCAGATACTTATCGTTTTACAATTAAATTTTCGATAGTTGATTCTGATAAAAGTAGAGATGCTAGTTTACTGGCTTATATTGATGGAGTTAATCTTAGATTGTATGGTACTAGTTTTGGTTTGTTGGGAACTGATCAGAGTGGAAGGGATATTTTCTCTCAACTTGTTTATGGTACGCGGATTTCTTTGACTGTGGGGTTATTATCAGCTGTGCTTTCTGTTGTAATAGGTTTAGTTGTTGGTGTGGCTGCGGGTTACATCGGGTCGATCGTTGATGAACTGCTTATGAGATTTACTGATATGCTTTTGGTATTGCCGAGTCTTCCGTTGCTTTTGGTTCTCATTGCGGTTCTCGGTCCATCAATGTGGAATCTAATTCTATTAATCGGAGTGCTTGGATGGATGGGTTTCGCAAGGGTTGCTAGATCGCAGGTTCTAAGTTTGAAGGAGAGGCCTTTCGTTGAGGCAGCTAAGGCTGCTGGCGCTGGAAGGTCATATATTATGCTTAGGCATATAATTCCAAACGTGATGTCCTTGGTTTATGTGACGTTGGCTCTGTCGGTTCCTTCGGCAATATTGTCTGAAGCTGCCTTAAGTTGGTTGGGGCTTTTCTCTCCTGATGTTATGTCTTGGGGGCGGATGCTTCACGACGCGATGGCTATGGAGCGCAGTGTTGAAAAGTGGTGGTGGATTATTCCTCCAGGAATTTGCATCTCTGTTCTCTCTTTGTCTTTCATATTGATTGGGTATGCCATTGATGACGTGTTGAACCCGAAGCTTAGGGAGCGTCGGTGATTTTAAAAAATTCAGAGATGACGCTTCCTAGGATTACGGATATTAGGCATAGAATCCACACGCTTGGAAATGTGCTTCTTACAACCATTACTATTGTGGATTGAAAAAGTAGATCTATTAGTGAGGAAGTTTGGGACAATTTTCCAGTTATGCTTGGAAGTATTGTCAAGCAAAAGGTCATTATTAAAAATGATAAAGGTATTGTTATGAAATATCCTATTATTATTTCTTTTATGTCTCCTATCAGTATTCCTGCTAGTAAGCTGATTATGAAGAGGGCCAAATACTGTAACCATGTTAATGTTGGTCTCGAATAAAGTGTTTGTAGGATTATTGAGGAGATTATTGTGGCCCATGCGATTAGGATTATTAGGTTTTTCTTTTTCATCGGGTTTAGTATGCTAGGACTTATATTTCACTTTTTACTTTATTTTTTGTAGGAGGATTATGAATGTGGAAGAGGCGTTACAAAGTTTTTGTGGCTGTTTTTTGTGTTGTTTTTGTTTTTTCTTTGGCTACTTTGGTGTTTGCTACGGTTAATTATTTGGAATTTTATGTTGCGTTGCGTAGTTTGTTTTTGAGAGTGAATAGTTTTGAGTGTAAAATTTTGGAGGGTGAGAGTGCTGTTTGTGTCTGTGGGAATTTTAGTTTGGTGCATAATTCTTCATATAATGGTTTGGTTTTGGAGTCTGTTTATGTGAGTATGTTTGTGGATGGTGAGGTTGAGCCTTTTTTTGAACGTAGATTTTGGTTGGATGGGGTGGTTTTGGCTCCTTTTTCCTCTATTCCTTTGTCTGTTGAGAATCAAACTTTGACGGATAATGTTGATGGTTTTATTCGGCTTAAAGAGCAGGGTGAAAGTGTAAATTTAACTGTTAGTTCTTGTGTTTTTATCTATATTTTTGGTGGTCCTTTCGCTACGAAGGTTGATCTTGAGGATTTCAGTTTAACTTTGTAAGTCTGAGATTGTTTTTTGTATGTATGTCCAGAAATCCTGCTGGAGGGCGTCTAGTTTTTCTTTTGATTTTATTTCGTTTAGGAGAAGGGCTCCTCCTGTTATGAATGTGAGGAGCATTTCAATTTTGATTCTTTTTTGTTTTTTTTCTGCTGTGTTGAAGTTTATGGCTATTCCTTTTTCAGTTTTTTGGATTTCTATGTCTATCCTTTCTTTTATTTCGGTGTTTTTGTTTGGCATGGCTGAAATTTTTACTGTGGAGTTTGTTTTTTCTGTTTTTGTGAGGAAGTTTTTTGTTTTGAAGTAGTCTTCTGCTTGTTTGGCGAGTTTGTTTATGTTTGGTGTTGTTGTCCACTCGTAGCGCATTTTGGTCAAAATTTAGTGGATGGTGTGCGTGTTATTATGTTTTTTGTTATTTTTCGGTATAGAACATTTTTCCGTAATGCTTAAATTAAGGAGGAAGCAAATAGTTTAGTGCGCAACTTAAAGGAGAAAAGGAGAAAATGAAGGAAAAAACTTTTGTAATATCGGTATTTCTAGTGTGTCTAATGGCGCTCGGAATGGCAGCAACTGTTTATGGTGCTGCGCAGACGCCGAACATGTTGATTCACATCTTCCTAAGTCCAGATCCTGAGAATCAGGCTTTGGAGATGGGTACAATTGACTTCAACGATTGGCCTCTTGCTAAGGATTGGATTGACCGTTGGGCTTTGATGCCTGAAACGGTTACGATGAGGGACTATGTTGAGCTTGGCATGATGGAAATCGACATTAACAATCAGAAGTGGCCTACAGGCTCTTCGACCAGCAAGTTCTACAGTACCTCAGACACTCAAAGTGTTAAGTCTGTTTACTTTAGGAAGGCTGTTGCATGCTTGCTTGACCGTGACAAGATTATAAGCGACGTGTTGAAGGGCTATGGTTTCAGGCTGGATGTTCCTGTTCCTCCATCCCAGTCTGCTTACATGGACATGGCGAACTACACTGTTGAGGGCTTAATATACAACTATAATAAGACGAGGGCAATCGAATTCCTTAATGCTGGAGGGTTCACGCTTGGTCCAGACGGCGAACACAGGATCGACCCGACAACTGGCACATACTTGTCGCCGCTGACTTTCTACATTAGAATGGATGATCCTAACAGGAGAAGGGCTGGTGAAATGCTTGCCGCTGAGCTTCAGTCTGTAGGTATACCTGTTAATGCTATCGTCACTGAGAAGACTGTTTGCTACAAGAACGTTATGGTGCTTTATAACTATCACTTGTACACTGGCGGTTGGAGCCTGAGCACGGTTCCAGACCAGTACTATGACTTGTATTCAAGCTACACTTACTATGGACCCACTGTTGGCTGGAGTAATAACTATCCTGGCTTCTGCAACCACGATTTTGACTATTGGGCTACGAAGGTTAAGTATCCAGCAACCGTTGAGGAGGCTCAAGAGGCAGCTAAGGTTTGCGGCTACTTGTTCCTGAAGTACTGTGCTATTGTTCCAATGTGGTCTGCTAAGGCTGTTAAGGCTTACAGGACAGGATGGGATGGCGTTGTAAACAATGTTGGCTATGGCACTGACAACTATTACACGTTCTTGAACGCGCATAAAACTGGCGATGATACTATTGATTATGGCTTTAAGAGCAACATTGAACAGTTGAACGTGATACACTCACAGTGGGTTTGGGACTGGGACGTTCTAGGCTTAATCTATGAGGGTATGGTTGGAAACAACCCGTTCAGCCAATCCCCAACAGAAGGCTTCATCGCTGACAGCTGGACTCTTGGTTCTTGGGATGCAAGCGGGGTTGGAGGCGACACAGATGCAACTTACATAAACTTCCACATACGCGATAATATTTACTGGCACAATGCTACTGGCCAGCCTCGTAGGCAGTTGACAGCTGATGATGTTGCATTCAGCTTCAACTATACTAAGGCTTGCGGGACTGGAGTTGCTTGGAACTACCCGCTGGTTGAAAAGTTAGACCATGTGACAGTGAACGGCTGGAACGTTACGGTTTACTACAGCAAGAAGAGCGCTTGGGCGTTCCTCTGGGCTGGAGGCTTGCCGATAATTAACCCAGACATTTGGAGCAATGTTGAACCATCTAGCGCTGGGACAGAAGACCCAACAGTGTCAGACGTTAACCATGACGGCGTAACCGACCTTATTGAAGATGGGTGCGGCGCATGGATCTACACTGCTAAAACGGACACATCCGTGTCGCTTGTAGCCGACCAGCAATACTATCTAAGCGCTGATTACATTTCAACCAGGCTGGGACAAATGTTCCACGACGGTGCAGGAGACATTGACAGCAACGGAGTTGTAAACGTTAAGGACTTAGGCGCTATGGCTAGAGCCCTGGGAACAAACATCAACATGACGAATGGAACAGGCTGGAACCAGTACAACCCCAACTGTGACTTGAACCACGACGGCGTGATAGACCTAACAGACCTAGCCGTAGTAACGACAAACTACGGCAAGACGATGGGTTAAGCGGAGGAAGGGAGGAGGGAGAGAAAATGAAAAATAAAATCCTCTTCACATTGATGACTGCGACAATAATGCTAAGCGTATTTGCAGGGCTAAATTTCGTAAAGGCTAACCCAGACTACATGGCTCTTAACCCAACAGAAAAAATATACGACCCAGCCTACGGGACGCAGGGCGACTTCTTCCAATGGGAAGTCAACATAAGCACAAGCGTTAGCGTCAGCGCATGGGAAGCATACCTCTACTGGGACCCATCAGTCCTCAGAAGTTCCCCAGACTTTCCAGTAGTGTGGGGAACATTCATGAATGGCGCCCCAGTGCAAGGATACGTCAAGCGTATAGGCGAGAACGCAATACAGTTTGGACAATACTTCACAACGCAATACACAGTCACTGGAGAGGGCACGCTAGCTTGGCTTAACATGACCTTCCTGCTTCCAGGAGCAACAACAGTGAATTTCCTCTATGCAACAGTTTGGGACGACAACCTAAACCAGTACACGCTGCACTTTTACAATGGTAGGATAAAGAGCAACCGTCCACACCCAGCCTTCACATGGTCAACAGCAGACGGACGAAACCCACTGCCACAACACACAATATATGACGGTGGAGACTCAATAACGTGGTCTGACACTGTAACCTTCAACGCCTCGGGAAGTTTCGACGTTTCAAACCTAGTCTGGGACGGATCAGCATGGGTTCCAGGCGCAGGCTACCCTGACATAGTCTATTACAGGTGGGAGTTCGGCGACGGCGCAGTTGACGAAGGCGCAGATAAAGTTACAACAACCCACGTTTACTCAGGCTACAACAAGGACGGGTGGCTCGTAAACCTAACAGTTTGGGACAGCGAGGACGACTATTGGAGCACAACATGGCGCTACGGTGGACCAGACCCAGCAAACACAGTGCCCATGTGGCGTGACGTGGCAATAGTTGACATTTGGCCAAGCCTACCGCCATACGACGTTTACGACGAAGACGGCACAGACTGGTATAGCTATTGGTGGTTCGACACAACAGACTACTGGATACCAAACCTAAACGACCCCTACTGGAACTATCACCTACCGCCAAGCTACTGCAGCGACATGGGAGTCCCAGAAGGCACAACGGTTAAGCAAGCATGGGAAACCTACGGGCTTCCGCCACTGTATATACTCGTAACAGCGTGCAACTACGGCTCAGTCGACGAAAAAGTAACAGTAAAACTATACGCAGCCCACATTGACGTGAAAGTTAAAAGGCAGGCTGGAGCATGGGTTCCGGTAACTGATCAAAACGTATACCTAATAGACACATTCACAAAAACCCTTAAAGCTGGAAGCGGAAGCGGCTGGAGTCTGATGACACTATGGATGCCGCCTAAAGACGGATTCTACGTATTATTCGCAACAATAGAACCCGCAAACAACGCGGTCATGGCAGACCAAAACCCATCAAACAACTACTACGTTATGCCAGCGTTATTCAGCACAACAGCAGCATGGAACAGCACAGCACGCACACTAGTTAAGGAACAAAGCTTCGCAAGATACGTAGTAGACATTGACGGAAGCGGCAAAATCGATGGAACAGACTTCAACACTCTAGCTAACAGGGCAATCTTCGGCAAATTCTGGTATACGCCATAAAAAGGCTTAAAAACTCTTCAAACCCCCTCTTTTTTGTTTAAACCCTAAATGAGCGTGCTGAGAAGGTTTTCAACGCAATACTAAAATATAATGAACATAATTTTAAAAACGTGCATGCGAAAATGGATAGAAGATTATTCCAAAACTCTTAAATTACCCTTCTGCAACAATATATGATGCAAAAAGGAGAAGGGAGAAGAATGAAAAAGCAAATTCTAACAACACTAATAACCATAACACTACTATTAGGAGTTTTCGCCATTGCAAGGCCAGCAGGCGCAAGCTACCCGCCATCAGGAACAGAGGCACTATATGCATCTCCAGACGTTAAAGACTTAACTGGTAACACGCCGCCAAAGATTTACACGTTCGACATAAACATTACGGCACACCCTGCTGTTACAACAATATCTTTCAGCCTCCACTTCGACCCAGCCTACGTTAACATAACAAACATCACACCAGATCCAAACGGCGTCCTCACAGGCGGTTCATTCCTAATCGGAGACTGGAACCCAGCCACCGGATATATAACAGACATTCTTTGGGGTAAACTTGGAGGCTACTGGGACATAACCAAAGATGTTACTGTCTTTAGGATTGAAGTTAAGGTTACGGCATTCACTCCAACCACGGGCACCGTTATTGACATCTATGCAATGAACTGCTGGGACGATATAGGCAACAACTTCTTGGTAGGCGATTCACCATACGACCACACAGTAATAATGCCGCCAGTAATTGTGGTTGTTCAGCCAAAAGCAGAGTTCACATGGTCGCCAAGTATGCCAACGGTTGGTGACACAGTAACCTTCGACGCTTCAAATTCAACAGGCGGATACGACGGACACCAATCCTGCCCGATAACTGAATACAGGTGGGACTGGGAAAGTGATGGAATAGTAGACGAAACAACAGCAAGTCCAACAATTACCCACGTCTTCACATCAGCTGGAACATATCACGTCACGTTAACAGTTTACGCTCCAGGAGGACCAAGCGCAGAACCAACCTACGTGCCAACAGCCAGCATCACACACGACGTGCTCGTGAAGGCTCCCTCAGTAGGAAGAATAATAGACCTGTACACCCAAGACACAAGAAGCCCTGGCTACCCAACGGACAAAACTGGCTACGGCATCGACAGCAGCGTAACAGACCCAACCGTTAACAGGCAAGTTGACTCCTTCGCACCACAGGATAACGTGACACTATACGCGAAGGTAACATACAACAATGCGCCAGTAGCCAATAAAGAAGTAGCCTTCGAAATTCACGGACCAACAAACCAATACCAAAACATAACCGTTTATAGGCAAGCCTTCACAGACGAAAGCGGAATAGCCACGATAAACTTCAGAATTCCATGGCCAGACCAGAACGCCGAGGCCATCGTCTTCGGTAACTGGACGATGATGGCGAAGGTTGACATAGCAGAACAATGGGTTAGCGACTCCCACTGGTTCTACGTTCACTGGATAGTGGAAATACAAAGCGTGCAACTACTTGACTCAAGCTACACGCCAACATCAGATTTCATACGTGGACAAGATTCAGCCTACATAAACGTAACAGTATACAATTGGGCCATGACGCCGAGAAACGCCACAATCACAGTGGTGATATACGACGAGCTAGGTGTCCCAGTGGGCACGAACGTCATAAGCTTCGTAGACATTCCAGGAGAAACAGCAGTCTCGCAAATAACAAGCATTTTCATACCCAACTGGGCTTATGTTGGATACGGCAACGTCTACGTAAACGCCTTCACAAAGCTTCCATGGGAATGCGGAGTCTGCTACTGTCCAGAATTCCCACCAGTCACGATACATATAACAGTGCCTTAACCGGGAAGCCTATGATAAAAACCCTCCTTTTTTTCTTTATAATTATAAATTTATTTTTACCTACACTCTTGACACCCATAAAAACCGTGAATGCACAATCTACTGAAATAATATTTAACCCCTCAAAGATTCAAGTTGCAGAACAATCAAACTTCACAGTCCAAGTTCAAACATTAAATGCCCCACAATTCATGATGTTCTGGGTAACAATAAACTACAACACAACAGTAATGGACGCCCTAAACGCATCCACATGGCAGGGAGGATACATAAACATCGACGAAGACCACGGAACAATAGACTTATGCGCAACAACATTACAGCCACTAGAAGGCAACCAAACCCTCGCAACAATAATCTTCAAGGCAATAAAAAGCAGCAACAGCACCCTACAATTTACAAATACGCAAATCTACGATCCACAAAACAACCCCATACCACACACAACAGAAACAGCTCAAATAGAAATAGTAGGACCAATAAACCTAACCCTTCAAACATCAAAACAAAGCTACTACTTGGGAGAAAACGTAACAGTATACGGAAATTCCACAGTAGAAGACTCGCCAATTTCAAGCCTCGTCGGACTCGAAATTTGGACACGCGAAGGTCCCAAACTAACAAGAATTGCAAACTCTAGCTACATACCGTCAACAACCGAATGGCCCGTAAATATCATAAACTTCTACCCGAGCGATGAATACGGCAATCCAACAAGCGGCTTCACTGCAGGTTATCAGGCATACTTCACAATTACAGTGCAAAATCTAAAAGATGAAAATCTACCCATACTAATAGTAATAAACGTCTTTGACATGTACAAAACCATCATAGGTTTCACAATATTTCAAGGCACAATTTTCAAGTCTTCGCAAATAATGTTTATCGGACCCGTTTTAATACAAAAAAGCGCATTTAGCGGAACAGCCACAGCCTATGCCAACATTTTCTCCGACTGGCCAAAAAACCAAGGAATCCCCTACTACCCAGAAAAGTCCGCAAACTTCCAAATAACGGGCGGTTCTACAGGAACTCCTCCAACATTCCCACCTTCCAACCAGACCTTCTCAGCCCAATTTAACATCCCCTTTAGGTTGCCACCAACAGGCGGCCTAGCAAAATGGGAAGTCTACGCCACAACAGCTTACAAAATACAAACAGCAATCACAAAAGCAAGCTTCGTAGCAGCAAACCTTTTTGTCGACGATGACAAGCCGGCAGACTTTAACAGCATACAATCTGCAATTAACGCAGCAAATGACACCAACACGATATACGTTTACAATGGAACTTACTACGAAAACATAAAAATTAACAAAACAATTTCAATCGTTGGAGAAAACGCAGAGGCCACAATAATCGATGGAAGGAAATTGGATATCGTTGTGAATATTACGAAATCTAACGCGAAAGTTTTCGACATGAAAATAATAAACAGTGGCACAACACCATCACATGATACAGGCATAGGAATCTTTAACTATTCATGCAAAGTGGTAGGTTGCATTGTAACAAACAACACTATAGGAATAAAGGTTCAAAACACTGAATCCGCGTACATATCACAAAACACAATAAACACAAACAACTACGGAATTATGATTATTGATTCAAGCAATTCGAACATTATAGAAAACTCCATACTAAACAATAGCTACGGAATATTCCTCTCAGGCACCACATCTGTGAATACTGAAATAGAAAATGGAATAATCATAAGCAACAACTTCGGCATCTACCTGTTGAATAGCAGCTACGCAACGATTACAGGCTCTTTAATAACTAACAACACCTATGGACTTACGCTTACAGGGATATCCTGCAATTATAACGAACTTAGCAATAGCCACATTTCATTCAACACTGTGGGCATAACGTTGAACTCTTCTAGATATAATAAAATCGCCAACAGTAACATCTCATGTAATCTAAATTATGGAATATGGATAAACGGATCAGATAACAACCAAATATACTCAAACAACTTCATCAACAATACCAACCACGTTTATGCTTCGACATCAGCAAACCAATGGAACAGCAGCTATCCGCAAGGTGGAAACTACTGGGACAACTACAATGGCATAGATGAAAAATATGGCCCTAACCAAGATCAGCTTGGAAGCGATGGAATTGGTGACACACCGCATCAAGTTTCTGGATTAGAAAATGTTGATTATTATCCCCTGATGAAACCCCAATTTATACAAGATATAGGGATAACTAACATATTCCTCTCTAAAACTCTTGTAGCGAAAGGCTATTCCATGCGTATTTACGTTAGAATAGTCAACTACGGCAGTAAACAACAAAATTTCAATTTAACCGTATACTTAAACGGAACCTACCTCAACTCACAAATTATTACCATTCCTGGAAGAAATTTTACAGTTGTAACGTTTTGGTGGAATACGACTGGCGCAACTATAGGAAATTACACGACAAGTGCTCATGCTTCTACGGTAGAATATGAGGCAGACTTAACAAATAATAATCTTGTCGGAAGCGAAATGATTAAAGTTTGGCCGCTTGCAGCAGATTTCAATGCGGATGGTCATGTTGATGCAGGTGACTTTTACTTACTTGCACGTGCTTATGGAGCAACTCCAAGTAGCCCTAGATGGAACCCAAATATCGATGTGAATGAAGATGGGAAAATTGGGCCCTATGATTTCTACATTTTGAGTAAAAACTATGGTAAGCATCTCTAAATTCCTCGGGGGCAAGTCTTAAATAATAATTTCATTTACATTAATGGGCGACGATATGTTGGTGGTGATGGCGAAATGAAAAATCTGCGTAAGAGGATTCCCAAGGCGTTAACAATAATTTCAATTTTTGCAGTTGCTCTCCCTCTGGTTCTGTTAAGTACAAGAGTTGCATATGCCCAAGAGCCAAGGATGTTTTCTGACCCGAGCATAATTCACAGTGAAGAAACATTACATCCAGGGGACAAATTCACGTTTGATGTAAAATTGGAAAATAGACAACAAGTTGTAACCATCTCCTTCAGTCTTCATTATGATCCCAAATACGTTAATATAACGAAAATTACGCCAAATCCTAACAATGAACTTCCAGGGGGCTCATTCCTAATCGGAGACTGGTTCCTAGATACCGGCAACATAACAGATATCCTTTATGGATATCTTGGAGGGTACTGGGACATAACTACCGCCGTTTCTGTGGTGAGAGTTGAAGTTCAAATTATGAATTTCACCCCCTCAATAGGCACCGTTATTGACATCTATGCAATGAACTGCTGGGACGATCCAGGATATAACTTCCTAGTCGGTGATTGTCCTTATGATCTTACGTTTTATTATCCCTATGAAACTCTCAGTCACACAGTAACCGCTGACAGCCAAACATTCACTGTCCAAACAAGAGCAAACTCAACAGTAACAAACTTCAACTTCTCCCAAACTGGAAAGTCAATAACATTCAACGTCACAGGCACAACGGGTACAACTGGCTGGGTTAACATCACCATACCCAAAGTCCTGCTTGATGGTGAGTGGATCATCCTAATAGACAATGCACCGGCAACTTACATAAAAACGGAAAACGAAACCGACACATTCCTATACATAAACTACACCCACTCAACCCACGCAGTAACAATAATAGGAACAACAGTGGTCCCAGAATACATGCCGCAAGTTATGCTGATAACACTAATTATAGCAACAATAGCATTAGCACTAATAAAGAGAAAAGTTTACATACCCGACAATAAACGGATACTTTCAAAACGGTGAAAACCAGTTGTCACGCAGAAACCTAATCACCCCATTTTTATTCGCCCTTCTAATTCTAACTCTATTCTTCACTTTTACACCTCAAATTAATGTAAAAGCTGGAATTTACCCACAAATTTCAATAATCCCACAAGCTATTTACGCTGTACCTGGACAAGAGTTTAATGTCAGCGTAACCATTTCAGATGTCACTAACCTGTATGGATATCAGGTTTATATTAACTTTTCAAGTGAAGTTCTCGAAGTGGTAGATGTTATTCAGGGTGATTTCCTCAAAAGAGGCACATACAACACATTTTGGCAACCGAAATGGGACAACACGGTAGGGCAAATACAAGTTTGGGAGTCAATGTTACGCCCAGATCCCGCATCTTCAGGAAGTGGAGAACTATTCAAAGTAAACTTCAACGTTAAAAAGGCGGGAAGTTCAATGCTGCAGCTGTGGGGAACAGATCTGGTGGACCCCTATCAGGCGAAAATTAAGCATACAACAAATGATGGCTTCGTCGCAACGGTAAAAATAGAGTTAACACCAAAGGAAATGAAAGGTCGCGAATATGGACCTGGTTCTACCGCATCTGTTAATGTGACATTGGCTGGAGCTGTCGAAAATCTATATGGTTTTGATTTAACGATAAAGTACAATACTACAATAATTAACGCAACTTCAGTAAACCTCTATGAACTTCTCGGTGAACCAAATGAAAATTACACTAACATAAATACTGATGAGGGCATAATAAACCTAAATGTTACATGTAAACTTGGAGCGTCCCCTACTAACGCCACAGGTTCTCTTGCGACAATAACTTTTGATATAGTGGGTATTGGAGAAACTTCTATCGACATAATTAATTCTAGGTTGATAGATGTGAATGGGGAAGATATAATTCCTATTCTTGAAAGCGCTTACCTCTACGGCGTATTCAGAAATATAGGAATTATATCTAGTGAAACGCTTATTTCGCCGCTATCAGTGACTGCTGGAGAAAACCTCACTTTAAATCTTGGAGTTTTTAACGATGGAATAGTGAACGAAACATTCACGGCTATTGTCTACGCTTACGGTGCAGACGGATTTAATGCTATAATAGGTGGACCGAAGGAATATGCCATTGAAAGTGAGTCTAACAAAACTTTAGAAATTACCTTGAGCACTATAGGTTTAGGAGGCAATTATACTGTAATTGTAAAGATTTCATATGTTCCAGGTGAAGCTGACTTAACAGATAATGAGTATCAATATCCATCGTTAATAATAGTGCGTCCTTTAATGGAGGCGTCTATCTTTCCGTTTGAGTCGTTGTTATATGCTGTTGTGATAATTGTTGTAGTTGTGATTGTAGGATTGGCGATTTACAAGAAGAGGAAGAAAACTTAATAAGATTTTCTTGCTTACAAATAAGTATGGAGAAAAGATCTATGAAAAAAGTGCGTTTAGTAATTACACTTTTGCTCTTTCTTTTATCTCTAACATTTTTTGTTGCAATAAACTCTGTTCCAACGAAAGCCTATATAACCAAGATGTTTGTTTGGCCAGCATACTTCACTTTAGCTGACAGTGTCAATTTCACTGTTGAGTTGAGGGTTGAAAGTGTTTGGAAGATGAACTCTTACCAAGCATATTTATCGTGGGATCCTGAACTACTAAATGTCACTAGCGTAATTAATGGGGCGTTCCTAAGCAATAACAGCCAATACGAGACCCTCTTTAGAGCAATAATAGATAACACTCTAGGCACACTTCAGATATATGAAGCTCAGACTAGCTCTGATTGGGCGACAATAGCTGTAGGAGGCAATGGTACACTATGCTACATAAATTTCACAGCTAAAAGCACTGGCCAGTGTCCTTTGGATTTATATAGTACGCTTATACTTTATGGGCAGAGCCCCCAAAGCCACGATGAGATTGACGGATTTTTCAATAACGAAATCTACAACGTTGAAGCAGATGGCGGAAACTTTACCGTTGAAATCAATAGCAACTCAACAACGTATAACTTTAGTTTCAGTCTCCCCGAAAAAAGCATCTACTTCAACGTTTACGGCGTCGATAATTCCACAGGTTGGGCTAATGTTACTATCCCTAAGGCTCTGCTTGATGCTCCAAGTCCAGATCAATGGACAATCCTAGTAGATGACGCTCAAACAACCTACATAAAAACAGAAAACGAAACCCACACAACCCTATACATAAACTACACCCACTCAACCCACGCAGTAACAATAATAGGAACAACAGTGGTCCCAGAATACCCATCCATGGAACTGTTAACCTTACTAATTCTAATTTTCTCAACCACCTTGATGTTCATCAAAAAATCAAAAAAATTGACATACTTACACAGGCACACAAGCGAGCATCTTTCCTTCGCTTGTTTGAACCATCAAAAGTTTTAAAAACAACCTCTCTTCAATATTGAGAAAAGGAGGAATAGAATGAAGAAACTATTAGTTGCTATAGTCCTTTGTTTTGTACTAATCTTAACAGCAGCATATTCCGCATATGGACAGGAAACGCCTGAAATTTTCGTTGACCCAGAAGAGTCAACAGCCAATGTCGGAGCAACATTCACCGTAAACATTAATATTTCTAACGCCGTAGGAGTGGCTGGATGGGATATACATGTTCGTTTTGATCCAACAATTTTAGTGGTTTCAGGTTACGCCTCTGGTGGTTTCCTAGAACAGGCTGGGCCAACTCTGTCAATGGTATTTGATAACAAAAGCAATCTAGGATATGTGGGTCTCGCATTAACCTTAAGTCAACAAGGTTCAGCAAGCGGCAACGGTACACTAGCAAGAATAACTTTCAAAGTCCTAAGTCCGGGCACTTCAGCGATACATCTATACGACACAATTTTGACAGATGAATCTAATAACGAAATAACCCACACAACAACTGACGGCTCATTCACATTAACTGCTCTAGTGTTAGTTCCGGAAAAAGGAATAGCAGCATTCACAATAAAAGGCTTCGGATTTGCACCCAACTCTAGTATAGAAATAAACTGGAACGACACGCTTTTAACGACAATTCCAGAAGAGGTAAAAAGCGACTCTAAAGGAAACTTCATTGCAATAGCAATCGTTCCAGAACAAGCAACTCCAGGAAACTACACAATTTCAGCCGAAGACAGCGTAGGAACAATAGCAACATCAATTTTTGAAGTGATAAACGTCCAAGGTCCACCGGGAGCGCCAGGAGAACCGGGAACGCCAGGAGAACAAGGTGAACAGGGTCCGCCTGGACCAGCAGCGCCTATGGAATACACTTGGCTGGCAATAATACTCTCAATAATAGCTTTAATAGTAGCGATCTATGGTGTTTTCAAGAAACATTAAATCCCACAACTTCTTTTTTCTATCGAAAGAATTTTAAGCTTTATTTCATCTTTCACTCTAGAGAGGAATCAAAATGTGTAAAAGAAGCGTCATCTTATTAATTTTGTTGTTTTCTTTTTCTTTCATAAAATTTGCCGGAGCAAATCAATACGATTTAACAGTTGACGTAACATGTCCGGACAGGGTCTATTTGGGAGAACCGTTCAACTTCCAAGTTACAATCCATAATAACAGCACTGCCACAAGCCATAACTATACACTTGCATGGGAAATTGATGGAAACAACCACTCAAGAGTCACCGAAACAGGACACTTGGAACCCAACGAAAGCGTAACTTTAACTTCAAGCTACTTGTCCTTACTGAATCCTGGAAACCACGGCATCAGCATCGGCCTCCTAGAAGATGGAAGCGAAGTCTATTGGGATGTAATCTTCATTGATGTCATAAACGTTGAAGCGGCACTTATATATAGCATAACACCCACTCCAATATATCCAAATTCAACATTTACCCTAACCATAGAACTCAAAAATGAAGGAACAGACACAATTTACGATGCTCACATTCGAGTTTTAGCAATAAAAAACGCAAAGGAAAAAATACAAATCTCTTCTAGTCCAAGTTTTAGTCTCGGAAACATCACCAGCGGAGCCTCAAGTATATCAAATTACACGTTTGTCACATCAAGCGATGTGTCTCCAGGAATGTATAATATCCCAATTTACGTTTATTTCTGGGATGGTCGAGGGATGCTTTACGAAAAATATTACTACATACCTATTGAAATCTCTTCAGAAGAAACTGTTTACAAACTTCAATTCCTTGAATTAAAACTTGAAAATGACTTTCAAAAATTGAGGGAAGACATCGAAGCATTACAGCAAAATATGATCATAATTACAGTCTCAACCATAATCCTTATCATTGCTGCTAGTTTAACCAACTATTGGTACACAAGAAGATTGGCACAGTTAGCACGTTCAAGAAGTGCTAATATAAAGAAGTAAAACTGTAACGTTTCACTTTTGCACTTTTTTCCATCGGTTATACCTTTTTTTGCTTTTCCCGAATCCGATATAAAGCAACGGAAAACTTACGCAAAGTAAAATAATGCTTGGATAGAAAAGGTAGCCTGATGGATACTTCTGATATGAAACTTTTTGACCCTTTAAAAATTTCATTTCGAATGGCGGGTCAGTTACGAAAGCACCTTCAATGTAGGCAGTGTAATTTCCGCTTTGAAGAGCCGTAGCAACTATCGAAGGATTTGTTCCGCCCAATCCAACTTCAAGATGAATATAATCAAGCCCATGTGTCTCTGTAACTGTCACATTATAAAGGTAAAGAGGAGTATCTTGACTCACCATTATGAAATAACATAACATTTCAGAATCAAGTCCTGAAGGATCAGTGATATTTACAAAGACTGGCTGATAAGGATCAGGTATATCTGGATCTGGTGGCTGGAGATTATCTGACCATGTTTTTGCTGGAGTTATCTCTAGCCTTATCAGATCACCAGCATAAAAATATCTAGTTACATTCCATGAATTAGGAGAACTTGCGGTTACTGGGTTGGAGTCAATAGTCCAATCAGAAAATGTTACAGTATAATTCATTGTTGACGCTACTAGCATGATAATGCTCGCAGGCAGCAATATTATTCCAAAGATAGCCGGCACTTTTCTCATAGGAATCCCCCTCTAACTTACATATCAATCCGTACTATTTTCCTTTTCCTTTGACAATTTGTTCATCATTTCTTCATATTCGCCAAGGGTCTTCGCCAAGTCCCATTCTAAACCTTTAGGTTTTTCTTCCCCGCTAAGCGTAAGAGGAAAGAACCTCCTCGGTCTCTCCTCAACAATTCCATAAGTTGCCTTTATTCTTTTATCTTCTTGAGTAAGTAAGTATATTATAAGGGCTGCTGGCAAAATAAAGATTGTTAAGGGATGAATATTTACGAGCATCCAGTATTGGAAGAAAAGATAGCATGCGTAAAAAATTGGAAGCCAAAACCAAAAGGAAGTTAAACAGATCTTGATTAAGAGAAGAATTTCAAGGATATCTTCTTTCATTTGTCGGAGATACCCACCCATCAGCATCACTTTCAATTAAAAAGTAGAAGAAACTTTAATATTTAACCCTTAAGCAGAAGGTCGAATAGGCTTTAATTTTTCAATGACTGCAAAAAATATTGTCACGAGTGAGATCAGAAAAATCAAAACACTATTAGACGGAATCTCTGGTATCACATGATGTCCTTCAATTTTGATTTGAAAAATGCCTTGCCCATATGTGAGGTAAAAGTATGTGTAAGCGTTGTCTTCAAATATGGAAGGATTGTTCACAAATGTCCCATTTATCGTTATTGACCATTGTTCTCCATTTTCTACCCATAACAAAGCCTTAGGCACCGAAATTCTACAGAAACCAACACCATCATTAACACTCTGTACTGTAAAGTTTATGAAACTTCCAACTTCAGGGTTAAAGTAAAAATCCGATGTGGAAGTGTTGCTAATAACAACGCAATAGTATTCTTGCTTATCTAAACTATAAATGTGAACGAAGGTTGGAGGTTCCACAAGTGGATAATGATCAATATCCATATAAGCGACATCAACTAAACCGTCACTACCACTTATGTTCTGGCCAGCGCCATTATAAATATCTATTTTTGAACAGTCGCTCCAATAGTTGCCTCCTGAAGGGTAACCGTCATCCCAAGAAGTGTAACTTCCCATGTTTGACTGCTGTTGAGTGTTATTTACAAAAGAGTTATGGAAAACCTTGTTATATGGGCTTACAGTGTCTGCAATCCATACGCCTGCTGAGTTACTGTTTGCTATAAAGTTATCTGCAATATTGTTGTAAGAGCTATCACTGTGAAGGTAAATGCCTACGTTATTGGAGGTAATATTATTTCTTGTTATAACGCAATATGTCGAATTTGTAACTTGTATTCCACTTCCACACTCTCTAATCACCAAATCGAACACAGTAACATTCTGCACATTATAAATGTGGACACCCGAAAATGCATAGGTCTCAATAGTTGTATTCTGTATAGTTAGATTTCCAATTCTAACATTATTTGCTTTTACAAGAAAAATTCCTCTATCCGTTTTATTTCCATCAATGATAGTAGTGAACGGATCCTCACCTATAACAGTTAAGCTTTTATTCACAATAATTGGATAACTATTTTCCACATAAACTCCGCTGTTAATCAATATGGTATCTCCATCATTGGCAGCGTTAATTGCTTCCTGAATTGATGAACCACTTGAATTACTGGCCTTATAGAGAGATACAAAACTTGCTTGGGCATTTAAATAAGATGGAAACATGGAAGACGCAAACATAGCCGCCATTAAACTGAAAGTCAAGAGTAGCCGAAAGTAATTCATGTTATTTCCAACCTTTAAAATAAATTAAAGAATTCTTCTAGTTAACAATTACTACGAAAATCAAAATACAAGAGCGTGCGCGCTTCAAACAACATTAGAGTACATCAAGCGCACTGTGTGAAAAACTTACTTACAACAAACATCTAAACTTCGACTTTGCGTAAATAGAATATACTTCCACAACTTTTATATGCAAAAAGTTAACTATAAAAACAGTGAGAAGGGAGAGGTCAGTGGAATGAAAAAGATATTTCCAGTTGTATTTATCGCTATTATGATAAGTTTACTAGTCTCAATAACTCCAACTGCTTCAGCACACATCGGATCAGACGTAAATAGTTTATGGGCTACAACCACACCTACAATTGACGGTATATTGGCACCTGGAGAATGGGCAGATGCTGCAACTGTAAGCTTCAGTATGGAGATGCGAAGTCGAACAGACGGTAGCCTCAACAAAACTTTAGAGGCTAAATTTTATGTAAAGAATGATTGGAATAAACTTTACTTTTTGATTCAAATTTTTAATGATGATTATGAAGCTCAAGATTTTGCTAACCGCTGGAATGGGCTTTGCGTCTTGTTCGATGAAGATCATAACGGTGTTATAGACATAGGGGAAAATGGTGAAGGAGTAACTACTTGGACAGGTTCGCCTTTCTATTCGAAGAACGACCTTTACTACGCAGGCGGAGGTTTTTGGGATGCAGATGTAAATGCTGGTAAAAACAATGACGGTAACTTAGCTTGGTCTCATACTAATCCTACGCAAGGAGCTATAGGTAACTGGACCTTTGAAATGGCTATTCCCCTAGTTGGATCCGACGGAGACGCTTATGACTTTGCCATTTCAAGTTTGCCAAAGACTGTTGGGTTCAAGATATGGTTCCAAGAACCTAGCAAAGGAACTGACGGTGTATACCCCGACGACCCAACAGATAACATCAATATCAACGAAATATCAAAAGGAGCAACTTTCGGCACATTAATAATTCACCCGCTCTATACGCTCACAATTCAAACTACTCCGGGTGGAACAACCAATCCTCCACCAGGACAATATCAATCTCCATATGGAACCATTGCTAATGTCATGGCTATCCCGAACAGTGGCTACAAACTAGATCATTGGGAGTTGGACTCCGTAAACGTAGGATCAGCTAATCCCTACTCTGTCCTAATGAATCAGAATCACACACTAAAAGCGGTTTTCTCGGCCTTGCCAACCGTTGTTGGTGGATATTCAATATCTCTCGCAAGACAAACTTCAACTTCGCAGTTGGCAGCTTACATGACGCTTATTATATTCTCTGGTCTGGTTTTGGTTACAATAAGGCTAAAAAGAAAGTAACCAGGTGTCAAACAGTCGCTGTTGAAACTTTACTTATGGCATATCTCCTAACCGTTTTGTTATTCCAAATATGTGCATAAAAATGCCCGAAACTAAAGTTGATAAACAATTTATCTGCGTGGTATTTGTACGCCATTAACAGAGTTGCACTGTAGAAGATACTTCCAGAAATCTTAAATAGGTTTTAGGAGCATTATTTTAATTGCCGAAGGGGAGAAAGCTGTTGAATTCGAAGATGTCACTCTTAATGTGTCTTTCCGCATTTTTGTTAATGTCTGCGTTGTTTGTTCTCCCCGTTAATGCAACACCTTGCGCTATCCTCAAGGTTTCTCTGCCGGAGGGCATTTATCACGGGTATGATGTTGACCCGTGGCTGTGTGAAAGTTATTTGCTAAATCTTACTGGCGTCTCACAAACATTTACTGTTAGAATAAATAACACAAGCTCCTCTCTAAGATCGTATGACACGCGCCTAGTTATCGCGTTAAATGATGCTGGATACAATAATCTTTTGTCACTAGTTGTTAATGGCACAAACGTGACTAAATCAGCTTTTAAATTTGGAACGCCAAAATCATATGAACTTTGGACATGGCCTTCAGGCGATGTTTACCCAACATGGTTTAATGACACATGCATAAACGTTGGCACAATACCTAAAAAAGGATTTGTAAGCCTAACAGTTTCCGTTACATTTTCAGACACTAACGGGGTGCGAATACACTTCGACGCGTACGGAAAATCCACTTCGGGGACTCCAACTTCGGAGGGACAAATAACACACAACTCGCTCTCCGAAGATTCAACCGTCCTCCTACAGCCAGGCGCTCCCCCACCGCAACCTCCAATTGCAGCATTTACGTATACGCCAACTTATCCAGAAGCCAACCAAGCTGTAACTTTTAATGCCTCTGCAAGTTATGATCCAGACGGTTACATCGTAAGTTACAAATGGGATTTTGGAGATGGGACTCCACCAGTGATTGAAAGCGACCCCGTAACATATCACACTTACGCCTCTTTCGGCGACTACATAGTAAAACTGACAGTTACAGACAACAGCAGCTTAACAGACAACCAAACAGCATCGCTTCACGTAAGCCAACATCCAGTAGCCTCATTCACATTCTCACCCATAGACCCACTAATCCATGAAACCGTCACGTTCAACGCTTCAGCATCCACCCCAGACGGCGGAACAATAATCAGCTATACATGGAACTTCGGAGACGGCAACATAACATCAACAAGCAACCCAATAATCACCCACGCATACGCAACATATGGAACCTATACAGTTACTTTGAACGTTACCGACAGTGAAGGAAAATGGGACACAACATCCCAACAAATAACGGTCACAAAAGCACCTGTAGCCGATTTCTTGTGGAACCCCTACTATCCTCAAAGGGGCGAAACAGTAACCTTCGACGCCTCCTTATCCACTCCTGACGGCGGAACAATAATCAGCTACGCTTGGGACTTCGGGGATGGGACACCAATCGTTGTTAAAACAGACCCTAATACAACACATGTTTACGCCGCGGTTGGCAACTACACAGTTACATTAAACGTCACCGATAGCGAAGGCCGATGGGACACAGAGATGCACACTATAACAGTTGTTCCAATAAGATACTATCTAGCAGTCAAAACCGAACCCCTAGGCGTCACAACAATTCCAGGCGAAAACTGGTACAACGAAGGCGTCGAAGTCACCCTAACAGCACCAGACACTGTTTCAGTTTCAACTGGCACCCGCTATGAATTCAGCTATTGGGATGTTGATGGAACATCTAAAACCGGCAACCCGATAAGCGTTCTGATGGATGCCAACCATGCAGCCACCGCCCACTACATTCTAGAATATTACCTAACAGTTTACTCCCCCTTCGGCACCGTGGGCGGCGAAGGCTGGTATCCAAACGGAGCAACAGCCTACGCAACGCTTAACACTGGCATGGTTGACTATGGAAACGGAACGCGAAGAATATTCACGAACTGGAGCGGAGATGCCGCGGGAACAAACTACTCCCAAAGTGACCCAATAATAATGAACAGTCCAAAAACAGCCACAGCCAACTGGAAGACCCAATATGCGGTAACCTTCACCCAGACAGGCTCCGGAGTTGCACCAACAGTCACATACACAGCCAACACAGACCCTACAGAGACGGTTCCTTTCACAATTTGGGTTTTAGCCGGCTCACAAATAACATACACTTATCAAGACATTGTTCCAGGAGATGCTCCAGGTGTACGCTACATCCTAACAGGCGTTAATCCACCCTCACCACAAATCGTGAACGCACCCTTAACGATAAGCGTCTTATACCAGATACAGTACTATTTGACCGTGCGAACAGACCCGCCAGGCATAACGACAATTCTAGGTGAAGGCTGGTACAATGCATCGCAAACTGTTCAGCTAACCGCACCAACAGTTTCTGGCTACACATTCCAGTACTGGGATGTTGACGGCGCATCACAAGGCAACGGTGTAACAACAATAACAGTAAACATGAATGCACCTCACACAGCAACAGCCCACTACACGCCAATAGTAATAAGCTACACGCTAAAAATCGAAACAACAACAGGCGGAACAACAAATCCTGCTCCAGGCACATACACTTATGCAGTTGGCTCACAGGTTCAAGTAACGGCAAATCCAAGCTCAGGATACATCTTCGACCACTGGGAGCTTAATGGAACCAACGTAGGCACAGCAACCACATATACTGTAACAATGAACAATAACTACGTCATTAAAGCGTTCTTCAAATCAGCTCCAACACCACCAACAGTCTCTATAAACCCAATGTCAGTCTCAATAATTGTCGGTCAACAAGTCGCATTCACATCAACAGTCACCGGGGGAACAACGCCATACAAGTATCAATGGTACTTAGGCAGTAGCCCAGTTTCAGGCGCAACCTCAAGCAGTTGGACATTTACGCCAACATCAGCTAGCATATACTACGTTTACCTAAAAGTTACGGACGCAAATAACAACACAGCACAATCCGACACCGCAAGAATAACAGTTTCATCTGTCCCCGTCGGCGGATACTCAATTTCACTCTTGAAAAAGACGCAAATGGAACCCATAGCCGCATACGCATTAGCACTAGGCTTATTCGGAACATTTTTAAGCATTGCAAAACGAAAAAGAAAGTAAACATATATTAGACCATTTCTTCATTTTTATTTCATGGGTTCTTATTCGGAGTATTGCTAGCAAATGATTAAGAAGAAAAAGGAAAGAGTAAAGGAAAAGAGACTTGCGTTTTCACAAAAACAATTAATTGTAGTTTCTATAACCTTATCGCTGACAATAGCAATAGTCTTCACAATCTTCGCCTTACAACCAACAGATATTCCCTTCTCCCTAAAGGCAGCGATAATTGATCAGTTAGGAACAGACCCTTTAATGACAAACTACACATTTGTGGAAAATGCCAAAAACCTTTTAAAGAGTCGTAACTTCGACGTAACCTATTACAACAAATCATTAGATGTCAACTTCTTTAAAGAGCTTACCAAATTAAATAGTGGTATCATAATTTTGAGGGTTCATTCCGCGCTAAGAAACGACAACTCAACAGTAGATTTATTCACATCTGAGGAATATTCCAGTGGAAAATATGAATACGAAAAACAACAAGATCTTGTAGTCATCGGGCAATACTTATACACAAATGAAACAAAACCTTATTACGCTATAACGTATAAATTTATAGAGAACCTTGAGGGAGCTTTTCCCAAAAGCATCGTGATAGCAATGGGATGCTGGAGTTTAAAGCCAGAGTGCCAACAATTAGCTAAAGCCTTCATTGGAAAAGGAGCAAAAGCCTACATTGGATGGACAAGTGTCGTTTTATCTAAAGATACAGATCAAGATATCATAACATTTCTTGAAAGACTGCTAATCCAAAATGATACATTAGAAGACGCCGTGAAAAATTTGGAGCATACTTATTACGATCCACAACTCAAACAAAAGGTAACAACCAGAATGGACTTTTATCCGTCCGAAGCTAGGAATTTGAAAATATCTGACTTGCTTGCTGATGTGAAACGCTCAAAGACCTGCACAGCGCTTAACTGTAACGTGCTTCCACTTTTCATAGTTAAGGTTGAATTTTTGCGTGTAAATTAAAATCCACTTGTTAGTTGTTGATAGCGTTTCCAAACTGTGTGATAAAGTTGGTGCCGGAGGCTGTCTCCAGTTAGGTTTGTTTTTTGTAGTTTGGCGATTTCTTCAGCCAATCTTTTGTCCTCCAAAACCTCGTTTATCCATTTTTCAAAGTCTCTGCGGCAAAGGTGAAATTCCAAGGATTTGACATTAACCTCGTTTATTTTTTCCATGAATTCTTTTAGGGATGATGCGCTTTCGCCTGTGTAGTTTCCTATTGAGGTGAAGAAGTAGAAGGCTTTTTCTCTTGGGACTGTTCTTAAAATTTTTGTAGCGTTTTCTATGTTCATTTTATTTTCTCTTCCTTTATTCTATATGTTTCCTTTATAAGTGTTAACTTTTTCGGGTCATTGGCTATTGAAAGTTGGGTTTCCTTAAACTTTTTCGTCACTATAGATGTGCGAATTCTTAAAACTCCGTGGAGTGGGGCGATTGAGTTGGCGATGAATGTGTGGAGGCTTTCCTGGTTTTCTGCTACGACTTTGGCTATTATTTGAAGTTCTTCTGAGAGGGACGTGTAAACCTCTAGGACTTGCGGTGCCATGCAAAGTTTTTCTGCGACTTTTTCGCTTTCTTTTGGGTCTGTGTATATTGTCATTATGGCTGTAATGTTTTTTGTTCCGGTTTTTTCCGCGTCTATCATGGTTGTGTATTTTTTTATTATTCCGTGTTGCTCCATCCTTCTTATTCTGTCGTAAACTGTTGAGTGGGCTATGCCTAATCTTTTGCCTATGGCTGTGTAAGTTTGCCTAGCGTCTTCTTGCAAGACTTCCAAAATTTTTAAGTCTGTAGCGTCTAGGGCTAAAGTATTGTTTTTGAATTTCAATGGCTTTCTGCCTCTCATTTTATTAGAGGGTTCATGTTTGAATTTATTGTTTTTTGTCGGAAAAATGTAGATTTTTCATTAATTTTTCGTCAGATTTTTATTCTGAGTCTTCCGTAAACTTGTAGATAATTAGCCTTTTTATCTACAAACTTTCAATTTAAATAAGCGTTATCCTACAATTTTACAGATAAACTGACAAACAAGTTTAAATTTATGTGTGAGCAATATTGTTCTAGAAGATTCTATCAGAAAGGTTTGTGATGGAAAGATGAAGATGCCTAAAGTTTGGGAGATTGTGAAAAAGTTCAAGGATTTTTGCAAGTTTCACGGTTGGAAAACTTCTGAAACTGAAGATTGGGTTGAGGTTGACGATAAATATCACAATTTTCTCTGGACTAGGGATGTTCATCCGTCTTCATTCAAAAGTATAGCTTCCCATATGCGATGTGTGGTTAGGGAAGGCTTGTCTTATCGGGTTGTTGAGGCGTATTATACTGCTTGGCTTTTCTCAGAAACGCCTTCTGAGGCTCTTGTTAAAGCGATTTTTGAAAATCCAGAGTTTTCTAAGAGGATAGCCCTCTACGATTTAAGTCCCTTGTTGGAAGGGAAAAACTTGTGCGGAAAGCTTAACCATACTGACAGTTCTGTTTTCCAAGAGTTTGAAAGTTTTCTAAAGAATGAGTTGAAGGTTGAACTTAAACCAATTTCTAACATAGAGTTTACGCCGGAAAGCTGTTCAGTTACGGAAATGGCTTAACAGTAAAATTGAAAGGTTTGATAAGGGAAAACCGCGTTAAATATTATTGTGAGGAGCATGTCTGAAGACGCTGAAAAAATAAAGAGGCTTGTGGCTTTTAAGAAAAAGCTTGAAAAGAAAGTTGAGGATTTAGAGTCTGAGCTTAAAGAACTGCAGACAATGCTTGAGGCTGTAAACTCGATATTGTTGGAAAAAGGGTTTAAACGTGCAGAAATCCCAAAAGCGCCAGCCGAAGTGGAGGCTTTACCGCCAAAAGAGGAGGCTCCAGTTGAAAAAGCGCCTCCGATAGAATATGAAAGTGTTACGCCCTTAAAGGCTGCGAATGGCGAAATACTCGCAAACCTTTACATGAGTGGAGACTCGCTGCGGGTTGTGCCAGCGGAAGGTAAAAACTTTAACGTTAACACGCCTCCTTTTACTCCATTTCTTGTGGAAAGGGTTTTTGCAAAAATGCAGGAAAAAGACAACGAATTGTCCAGAGTGGGACAACTGACGCCTGACAAGGTTTTCTCTTATAATATTGTTAGAGAAGGCGACGTAATTCGTGAAATAGTTGTTCAGAATGTGGACCAGGATCGTTTGAGGGAGCTTAAATCAAGCATTCGCTGGACATTGGAGAAAATGTATGAAAAGATGAAGGCTCAAGGTTAAGGCTGAAGCAAATCATTTGCGGTCAAAGTATATGCTTTTGCCTTTAGCGGATATTGGAATTCCCATTATAATTGTTGCTTCTGGCAGAAGTTTAAGTTTCATTGCGGCTGTGCCAACACGATACATTATGCGGTTGTCAACGTTCAATATGCTTGCTATTTTCACGGCTGAACCTAAGGCTATTCCAAGGTCTAAGGCTTTGAAAATGCATGTTGGACCAGTGAAATCTATTCCAAGCCTTTTCTCTGCTTCTTCAAATTCCTTGCAGTTTTTGTAGCCGCATGCGCCGCAGTTTAATCCGAAATTTTTGTTTCCTCTAACGCCAATGAGTATTACGGCTTCTGAGTCTCTTACGTTTTTTGCGTCTCTTTTGAAACCTTCAATTTTTCTTTCTTCACCTATTTGCTCCATTTTCTCAGCGATGGCGTCCTTCTCTTTGCCATAAACGATTAATGTTAAAGTGTCGTCTACGCCTCCTGTTTTTGGAGCCGTTCTTGCGGCTACTAACATAAGTTTGGCTGTTTCCAAAAGTGCTTCTTTTTCTGCGTTTTGGCTTTCGATTGTTGGGCTCATTTTTCGCCCTCCAAATGGCTGTTATAGCGTGGTGAACGCTTTCTTTAACATTTCTAATACTGTGTTTAACTGTCCCGTGTATATGCCTGCAGCTAAGAAGGAAACCCCTAAAAGAAGTAGAAGCGCTCCTATTACTCTTCGCTCTGGAATTTCCATGCAACTCCTACCCTAAATGTTTTCTTAAAACAACTTCAATTTGCTTTTTTGGCACAAGCCCAACGATTCTGTCCACTTCTTTTCCGTCTTTCATTATTATTAGGGTTGGGATGCTGAAAATTTGGAATTGCTCCGCAGTTTCTGGATTTTCGTCAACATTAAGTTTTCCAACAAATATTTTTCCAGAATATTCCTCAGCTAATTCTTCAATTGTTGGCGCTAGGGCTAGGCATGGACCGCACCATGGAGCCCAAAAATCAATCAGAGCCAAATGGTGCTGATTTACTATTTGGTTAAAGTTTGAATCTGTTATGTGGACTGGTTCCGATGTCATTTCACGCTTTCTCTCCTTCAGTTCTCTAAGTTTCCTTTCTCTGATACGCTTCAGTTCTTCATCTTCCCCAGATATAAACTGTTCGTGCTTTCCGCTCATGGCGTTTCATCAGCCATTTTTAAAGAGTTTTGTAAAGCCTTAAGCCTTTTGTAAGCCTCGTTTGGGTTTGAAATTTCTGTTGCCAATTTTTCGAAGGGGCATACTCCAGCCTTTTTGAAGTCAAGTATGTTTTCAACAAGCTCATCCCATTCATGATAAACTCCATGTTTCTCAAAAAATTTTTTTGCCTCTCTGCTTAAAGTCACAGCATAAACCATTTTAACATTTGTATAAACACATAATAAAGCTATGGCTTTTCCAACAACTTTATCAGCAACAGAGGCTCCATTAAGTGTGTCTCCAAGTTTTTCGACAGCCTCTAAAAAGCCTGAAATTCCATGCGAGTATGTTTCAAAAACTATCTCTCCATTCTTTGCTATGGTAAGTGTTAAAATTTTTTCTTTTGATAAGCGTTTTTTCGCTAGGATTAAATCTTGCTTTTCCATTTCAATCGACAATTATAATTCATCAAAGTATTATTGCTTTTTCACGGTGAAAAGTTGGTTTTCCAGCGTTCGGGCAATTTCCCATGCGAGCTCCTCGTTTGAGAAGCCTTCAGAAAACTTTTTCATCAAGTCTTCTGTTATTTTTGGGTTAACGGTTATCGTTAATGTTTTGCCAGTTTTTATGCATTGAAATTTTGCAGATATTTCTTCGGATGAATTTTCAATTTTCAACTTTTGATTTCCAATTGTGCATTGAGTTGTGACTTGGATTCCATCCAGAACGCATGAGAAGGGCGTTGAAAGTGGGAGTTTGGCTGTTACTTGTAAATTGGCTGTTTTCAAAATTTTCTTGGCGGTTTCTCCCATTCTAACGCCTAAAACAAGAAACGGACCCA
>Ga0315298_1001316_pt1 | contig 46151 bp, 43 predicted proteins | sample WHS_1_MG_FD_203077 | JGI IMG/M metagenome (GOLD analysis project Ga0315298, IMG submission 203077) | Extremophilic microbial mat communities from Washburn Hot Springs, YNP, Wyoming, USA - WHS_1_MG | ecosystem: Environmental > Aquatic > Thermal springs > Hot (42-90C) | place: USA: Wyoming...
TTCTTGTGTTCTAAATTGGCACGCCTTTCTATCATAATCCGCTGCGCCTGTGGCGAGCCAGCGCCGTGCATCGACTCCACCAGCGCCGTACCACAGGTCATGGATTCGAGCAAGCGGATAAGTCTTATTCTGGTCTCTGCTGGTACATCAGCCGCGGCTCTCATGTACTTGTCCACGTACTTGCCCACTCTAGGATCCTTCCAGTCATTTTCGGAGGGGGCAGTAGCCAGAATTCCGCCGGCGATGTCATGTGCCAGCCTGGCAATCTCGTACACATGGCGAGTGACATTTAACTTGGTTACATTCGCCAGGAGCGGGTCTGCCATATACGAGCCAGCCGGCAAGGCATAGCCCTGGCAGGAACAGGCGATAGAACAACAGTAGAGCGTCTCGGTGAGATGCACCATCTCCACTATCTTGTCCCTCACATGTGAAGCCCTGTCTATCCCCTGGACCTGCGCCAGCGCATATGTAGCACCGATGAGAGCATCGGCAAGCCCCGTTTTGCAGCCACCATAGTTCTGCCTGTGAGCAGTGGCAAATCTTTCCACAAGCTCATAGGCAAACTCATATTCCCCGCACATGAACACGTGCTCCCAAGGGACAAAGACATTGTCAAAGACAATCAGCGCCTCACCGCCGACCATTCCATAATCTACATTTCCCTGGTCGAGAAAGCACTGGCATTTACGCGTGTCGTTGGTCTGGCGCCCAAGGATATGCACCACGCCCGGGGCATCCACAGGGACATAAAAACAGACCGCGTAATCGGCGTCTTCCTGCTTCATTGCAGCCGTGGGCATGACCAGGTGACCATGGGAATTAACTGCGCCTGTGATATGCATCTTGGCCCCACTGACTACGATGCCATCGCTTTTTCTCTGCACGACATGCACATAGACATCAGGGTCACTTTGCTGGCTTGGCGAAAGACGCCTGTCGCCTTTGGGGTCGGTCATCGCCCCGGAAATCATGAGGTCTTCCCGCTGCACCTTCTTCAGAAATTCAATGAACCTCTTATGGTACTGTGTCCCCTTCTTTCGGTCTATCTCATAAGTAACTGAATAGACAGCATTTAGCCCATCATGCCCCACACACCGTTGGAAACAGCTCCCCGTTTGCTGCCCTATGGCACGTAGCATTTTGACTTTCTTCACCAAATCATCGTGGCTGTGATGGATATGAGTGAATCGGTTTATCTTCTCACCAGTAAGATGCGAAGTGGCGGTCAGCAGTTCCTCAAACTCGGGTACGAGCGCCATATCATAAGTGAGCGCAGCCGCATTTACATGCGGTATAAAAGCCGGATGATCAACCACGCTCTCAATCTTCTCGCCCAGGTAGTAAACCTCAGGCTTAAGCCTCCTCAGGCTCTCGCGGTACTCCATACCACTTTTCATGACCGCACCTCCAGAAAGGGATATTCTTCGCTGCACCTTATGTCAAGTTTACAGCAATGTATCATGCTGTTTCTATACCACTTTGAAATTCGAAAGTCAATCATTTATTGTGGCAACCCCTTACCTTGCCATCGCCCGGGATATGGGCTACAATGCTGACACCGAGCCAGCTCCGATGGTACACAACGAACCTGAAATCGAGGTCAAGGCGAAAAATCTGCTCGCCAAAATGACCGTGGAAGAGAAGGTCGCTCAAATCGGTTCGGTGTGGAGCTTCGAGCTACTGGAGTCAGGCAGGTTCTCCCCAGACAAAGCAGAGGCTCTCATCAAGAACGGCATCGGGCAGATATCTAGGCCAGGATTTGGCACCGGGCTCGACCCGGCAGAGCTTGCCAAATTCAACAACGAAGTACAAAGGTTTCTTGTCGAAAATACCAGACTTGGTATCCCCGCCATTGTCCATGAGGAATGCCTCAGCGGCTTCATGGCAAGAAAAGCCAGCATTTTCCCGCAGATGATCGGCCTTGCCAGCTCGTGGGACCCTGATATGCTGGAAAGAATTGCCGCTGTGATCAGAAGTCAGATGAGAGCAACGGGGGTGCACCAGGGCCTGGGTCCGGTGCTGGATATTGCCCGAGACCCAAGGTGGGGGCGAATCGAAGAGACTTTCGGTGAAGACCCATATTTGACAGCTGCAATGGGTGCGGCATACGTGAAAGGACTGCAAGGCGACAACCCGCAGGAAGGCGTCATCGCTACGCTTAAACATTTTGCCGCCTACGGGGCTTCGGAAGGTGGACTGAACTGGGCACCAGCTAATGTACCCCAGCGCATGCTTAGAGATGCCTACCTTCAGCCGTTCAAAACAGTTATCAATGAGGCCGGAGCCCTCTCAGTAATGAATGCCTATAACGAAATAGACGGCGTGCCATGCGCTGCTTCCGACTTCTTGCTTAAACAGATTCTGCGCCAGGAATGGAATTTTCAAGGCATAGTAGTATCAGATTACTATGCCATAGAAAACTTGTACACCTATCACCATGTTGCCGTCGATAAAGCCCACGCAGCCCGATTAGCGCTCCAGGCCGGCATCGACGTGGAACTACCTAAACTAGATTGCTATGGCACACTTGTGAATCACGTAAGAAGAGGAGAGATTCCGCAGGTCTTGCTCGACTTGGCTGTGCTCAGGATTCTAAAACTGAAATTCGCACTCGGTCTTTTCGATAACCCTTACGTTGCCGCAGACAGTGCCCCTTCAGTATTTGATTTGCCAGAGCATCGCCGGCTAGCCCTCGAAGCCGCACGCAATAGCATTGTCCTTTTGAAAAACGATGGTAATCTCCTGCCATTGAACAAGAACATAGCCAGCATCGCTGTCATAGGACCAAGCGCACACAGTATGCGGAACTTGCTTGGGGATTATACATACCCGGCACACATGCCGCTTATCAAAATGTTTGTACCTCAAGGCAACAGCCATCAAGATGACGAGAGCCTGACGCAAGACGTTGCGCCCCGTATCGTGACGGTCTTGCAAGGTATACAAGCTAAGGTCGGTTCCACAACCAAGGTCATCTATGCGAAGGGCTGCGAGACCAATGACACCACAAAAGAAGGCTTCGAGGAAGCCGTAGCTGCAGCTCGGGCTGCTGATGTGGCCATATTAGTAGTGGGAGGAAAATCGGGGCTGTCGCCTGACTGCAACTGCGGTGAGATGAGAGACAGTGCCCTGCTCCGCCTGCCGGGCATACAGGAGGAACTGGTATCCGCAGTGTACCAGTCGGGCACGCCTGTCATCCTCATACTGGTAAATGGAAGACCACTTGCCTTGGGCTGGATAAAAGAAAAGATACCTGCTATCATCATGGCATGGCTACCTGGAGAGGAGGGAGGTAACGCCATCGCTGACGTGCTCTTTGGTGACCACAACCCTAGCGGCAAGTTGCCTGTTACCTTTCCCAGAGCACCAGGGCAGATACCGCTCTACTACTCACACAAGCCCTCAGCTGCCAAATCACAGCTCTGGGGAGACTATAGCGACTTGAGCATCACTCCAGATTTCGAATTCGGCTACGGTTTAAGCTACACCTCTTTCCAACTCAGCAACCTTCGCATACGGCCAAGCAAAGTGGCAAAAGAGGACGTAGTCGAAATAACCGCCGATGTTACCAATATCGGTACCAGAGCGGGAGTTGAGATAGTACAGCTCTATGTCAGAGATGTAGCCGCCAGCATCACCAGACCAGTAAAGGAGCTGAAGGGCTTTAAACGAGTTGCTTTACAGCCGTCAGAAACTAGAACAGTGCACTTTGAACTTCCTATCGCCAGCCTTGCATTCCACAATGAGCACATGGAGTGTCTTGTCGAGCCCGGCATTTTTGAGGTAATGCTAGGACATTCTTCGGCCCAAATATCTCTTCAAGGACAATTCAAAGTAGTTGGCTAGAACGGCGGGAAGCTAGACAAGATGCAAGTAACGCCAAAGGTGCTATTCACCGAAGCTGAAATTAAACAAACAGTATCCAGACTAGCTGCTCAAATAAGGCAGGATTATAAGGACAAGGATCTACTTCTCATCGGCATATTGAAAGGCTCGTTCGTTTTCCTCGCCGACCTCATCCGCGAACTGGCGCTGCCAGTAGAAGTTGACTTCATAAAGCTTTCCAGCTACTACTCAGGTACGGAGACTTCGGGCAAAGTGACGCTAGAGCTCGGCCTGAAGACAAAGGTGAAGGGTAGACACCTGCTCATCGTGGAGGACATCATAGACACCGGCATAACCATTTCGTTTGTTGTAAACTACGTTAAAAGAAAAGGACCGGCATCGCTTAAACTGTGTGCCTTAGCTGACAAGCCGGCACGGCACCGTGTACCTGTACATATCGACTACCTCGGCTTCACAGTACCCGACAGGTTCATCGTCGGTTACGGGATCGACTGGGACGAAAAATTCCGCTATTTAAAAGACATCTGTTACATTAAATGAGGGAAAGGTATTCAGACCTGAAAAAACTTATCTCCGTGGCGCGGGGTGATACCCCCGCAGACCTCATTCTAAAGAACGCCAGAATAGTCAATACCTTCGTGGGCATAATAGAAGAGGGCAACATAGCCGTCGTCGGCGACAAAATCGCCGGCATTGGAGACTACCGCAAAGCGGAAAAAGTAATCGACCTCAAAGGAAGCTATGTGGCACCAGGACTGATAAATGGCCACACTCACATTGAAAGCTCTATGCTCCATCCCGTCTCCTATGCCCAGGCAGTAGTGCCCAGAGGTGTCACCAGCATTATCACCGATCTCCATGAAATAGCCAATGTAACCGGACTGAACGGTATGCGGTTCATGACCAAGTGGGCACAACAGCTACCCCTGGACATGTTCTTTATGGTACCTTCATGTGTGCCGGCTACCCATATGGAAACCAGTGGCGCCATCATCACCACCAGCGATGTCAGAAAAGCCTTGAAACTTGCTAATGTGCTTGGTCTCGGTGAAATGATGAATTTCCCCGGCGTCATAGCTGCTGACAGAGAGGTTATTGGCAAAATAGTGGCTGCAAAAGACCGCATCATTGATGGACACGCCCCTGGTGTTACCGGCAAGCAGCTCAACGCTTATCTCGCCGCCAGTATACGCTCGGATCACGAATGCACTTCCGCCGAGGAAGCTAGAGAAAAGCTGGGGCGGGGAATGTACCTGATGATTCGGGAGGGCTCCTCGGCAAAGAACCTCGCTGAGCTGCTTCCCTTGGTCACAGACAAGACCTACAAAAGGTGCTTTTTTGTCGCCGATGACCGTACCTGCACTGACCTGCTCTACGAAGGTGACATTGACGCCGTAGTCAGAAAAGCAATAAAGCTGGGGCTGGAACCCATCCGCGCCATACAACTAGCCACCATAAACACAGCGGAATATTTCAGGCTGTATGACCGCGGCGGCATCGCACCGGGCTACACTGCAAATTTGATAGTGATAACCGACCTATCGCGATTGGAAATAGATGCAGTGTTCTATAAAGGACAACTTGTGGCCAAACATGGTGAGCTCCTGTCAGAACTTCCGACAACCATAGGCGAGGATTTAACAGACACCGTCCACATCGAGCCGTTTGACGTGGATGCCCTTCAGCTGATCACCAGTGAGGAGAGCCTTCCTGTAATCGAAATAGTACCGGAGCAGATAATCACCAGGAAAAGGATGGAAAGGGTCAAAAAACAGAAAGGTTCCGTTGTGCCCGATATAGAAAGAGATATCCTCAAGCTGGTGGTTGTTGAAAGACATAGAGCTACAGGAAGTATCGGCCTGGGGTTGGTCAAGGGTTTCGGCTTAAAGCAAGGCGCCCTAGCTTCTTCCATAGCGCACGACTCACACAATATCGTGGCTGTGGGCACAAATGACCATGATATTTTCGCCGCCATAAAGGAGATTGAGAGGTTGCACGGCGGGTTGGTTGTCTGTAGCCAGGGCAAGATCCTTGCTGCCCTGCCGCTTCCAATTGCGGGACTGCTATCGCCAGAACCACTGGCTCAAGTGGTAAACAAATTCGATAACTTGGAGAGGGCTGCCGCCAGCTTAGGGAATCTACCTCCAGCTCCATTCACAGTGTTGTCATTTCTGGCACTGCCTGTCATCCCTGAGCTCAGGCTTACTGATAAGGGGTTGATAGACGTAACCGAATTCAAAATTCTTCACTACCGCCACTGACTTCTGAAGAGGGAAGACGCTCCTCTTTTAACTGAGCAAGCTTGGCTTCAGGGACAGGAAAAACCAAAACCAGCCTGAACTATCTGGTCTTTTTCAAACTAGCTATTAATTCATCAACGCTGACTGCCGCCAGGGTCATCGTTTGCAAAGTGCCCCTCGACCCGAGCTCTACAGCCACCCGACTCACTACCTCATTACTTGGAGCCTCCAGGATATTAACAAAATCGTATGGCCCCAGTACCGCATACTGGGCAAGCACACGCACGCCCATAGCTTCCACCTCTCTGTTGACTTCTTTTATGCGGTCGGGGTTTTCTTTGATGGTCCTCCTACCCTCGTCAGTAAGGGTTGTCAGCATCACGTAAACCGGCATCTTTTCCACCTCCCGTTAGATTTCTTGACTGCTCCCGATTCCTGCCCCTGAAGCTCCTCCTTTAATTCTAACAGGTCAGGGATATGATTCAAACACCCGGAGAAAAAAAACGCCGGACTTCTCCAAGGCCTGGTCCGAGCAACGCTTATGCGGACTTCTGCAGCCCGGTTCGGCCACTCCGTGCCAAAACCCTGATAGCCTCAAGCAGGTCCTGACGCCGGCAGTCCTTGGTTAGATACCAGCTCGCCCCGGCTTCCAGTGCTGAGCCAACGTAGTCGCCGTACACTGTCAAGAATAAGACCTTTACGTTCGGCAGGTCTTTTTTGATGCGGCGTGTGGCTTCAGTCCCATCTATACCCGGCATATGCGCGTCCATCAATATCACATCCGGAAGTAGTGTGGCGGCTTTTGCTACAGCATCCAGCCCATCCACAGCTTCTCCGACCACGGTTATGTCAGCCTGCGGGTCGAGTATGCTCTTTAATCCCTCCCGTACCACCTCATTATCGTCCACTATCAGCACTTTTATCTTCTCCATTCTTCTACCTCCGATGTGATGCTTCCTAACAATGTCGGCTTCAGTTTATCGCCTCAATGGGAAACTAATAATCATCACACAAGCCAGTTTGGCTATAGTGAAAATGGCCGACCGGCAGTCAGCCTTTATTACTATTGCTGGCTCACACTAAAGTATGAACTACAAGCGAATGATGCCTTTTTTGAGCGCCTGTGTTACCGCCTCTGTACGGTCATTAACTCCGAGCTTCTGAAAAATGTTACTTATATGGGTTTTGACCGTGCTTTCCGAAATAGAAAGCTCTCTGCTTATCTCTTTATTGGCTGCGCCTTTCGCCATGAGCTGCAATATTTCCAGTTCACGCTCAGTAAGTTGCTCTCCCAATGGCGCCCTGCGAGACAATTCAGCGAATCGGTCAATCAGCTTCGATGCCACCACAGGCTGGATTAGCGACTCACCTCTGTGCACCGCTCTGATGGCCTTAAACAGCTCTTCTCTCGGGGCATCCTTGAGCAGGTAAGCGCGCGCCCCCGCCTCTATGCCACTGAAAATGTACTCATCGTCGCTGTACGTAGTTAGGATTATGAACTTAATGCCAGGGTTAGTCGACCGTATCTGGCGCATCGCCTCAACGCCGTCCATCCCCGGCATCCTCAGGTCCATGAGCACCACATCGGGCTCAAGCCGCCTGGCCATCTCCACCGCCTCAGCGCCATCCTTTGCCTCCCCCACCACTTTGAAATCGGGCTGGCGACCAAGCATGGCAATCAGGCCCTCCCGCACCACTGGATGGTCATCGGCAATTATAATCTTAATCTGCTCCACTGGCCATCTCCTGAAGCGGTACTGTAACTCTCACAACTGTCCCCTTGCCAGTCTCACTCAAGACCTCGAAATGCCCCCCGACGCTTCGCGCCCTCTCCCTCATGCTTATAAGACCAAAGGTGCCGCGCTTTCTGACCTCATCCTCAGAAGGTACCTCAGCTTCAAAGCCCCTTCCATTATCAGATACTACGAGTTCCACCTCACCCTCGTCAAATACCAGTCTTACGTCCACTTTTGTGGCTTTAGCATGCTTTCTGACATTAGTCAGCGCTTCCTGGCATATTCTCAGGAGCGTCGCCTCCACCTCGGCAGGCAAATTGCGTTTGCTCCCTATCACTCCAAACTCTGCGTCGATACCGGTGCTATGAGCAAACTTCTCCACTTCCTGCTTCAATGCCTCAGGAAGAGGAAACTGCTCCAGCGCCTGGGGGCGCAAATCCCATACAGAACGTCTGGCTTCAGCCAAGCTCTTGCGTGCCAGACTCTTAGCCTGACTTATGTGGCGTTCCACAGCCGCCATATCTTCTCCCAGCGCCTGCTCCGCTGCCTCAAGCTGCATAATAATGCCACTGAACCCCTGCGCCAGCGTATCGTGGATCTCCCTTGCCATCCGGTTTCGTTCCTCCATCACAGCTATCTGCCGCGTCTCCTCATAGAGCCGCGCATTCTCGATAGCTATGGCAAGCTGGTCTGCCAGCGTCTGCGCAGTAAACAGGTCACCTTCATCAAAAGCATCGACCTCCGTACTCTCGATGTCCAGAACGCCCAGAACCTTGTCCCCAAGTTTCACCGGCACCGCCAGCTCCGACTTGATGTCTTTCAGTGCCTCCACAGCTCTGTACCGGGGCTCCTCACTGATATCATTTGCCAAAATTGGCTCTCCCGTTTGGGCCACCCAGCCCACTATGCTCGACGCCCCTACTTCCAGCGGTACTTCAACCGGTATCATCGCCTTCTGTCCACCCAGACAAACCGCTTTCAGCCTCATTTCCTCCGCCTCGGGGTCGAGCAGAAAAATATTAACATTGTGGTATTTAAAAGTCTCGCGAAGCAGGTTTCCTACATAGGGCAGCAGTTCATCAAGCTTGACCACGGAACTTATTTTGCGGCTAACCTCATTTATGGTGCGTAGCTGCTCCGCCCGCAATCGCTCCTGCTTTGTCCTCTCCTCAACTTTTCGCTCCAGGTCAGCATAGGACTCTTTTAGAGCTGCGGTCATAGCATTAAACTGCTCTGCAAGTTGCTGAATTTCGTCCCCGGTTTCCAACTTTATCTTGTAATCGAGGTCGCCCCTACCAACCACCTCTACACCCTTTGTCAACACTAGAATCGGTCTCGTTATAGCTCGCGCCAGCAAGACTATCACCACCACTGCAGCCAGCATCATCACCGAGAACACAATGATGAATACCAATTGTGCCTTCTCCACCTGCTTATCAACATATTGGGAGGTTTCCACTGCAGCACGAGCTATTTCCTCCTTAAACTGCTCTGCCGGCGACGAATACTCGTCAATATAGGTGACCGCTGCCACGATGAGACCAGCGCCGACAACAGGAGCACAGTGCATATATTTTTGCCTTTTTTCTCCAGCTTCATCCGTCCAATCATAATAGCCCGAAGCCTCTCCGAGAAAACTTCTCTCCACTATGGACGAGAAATACACAGGCTCACCGCCAACCTTGAGTAAATTGACCCCGACCATCCTAGGGTCGGGATGAAAATAGACCACCCCCTGCTTGTCATACACAAAAGTGTAGCCGGTAAGCCCGACCTGCTGCACTGCAATATTCTTTAACTCGGGACTATTCCGTAGCATTGAGACTTCCAACGAAGGGTGCTCTTGCAGAAACAGGCTTATCTGGTTAGCAGTGTACCATGCCCGCTTCTGTATCAGCCTCCTGCCCAAGTCCTCCAGCGCAAATATGCTGCGCCGGGTCATCTCCTCCCCCATAGCTATACTCTGCTCCTTGACGAGATTGCTGACCTCGTAGATAGCGCGAAACGCCAGCGAACTGGTGACACCCAAGGAAATGAAAGTCAGTGCCAAGAATGGGATAAGTATCTTGGACCTGATACCAAACCTGATATCTATTTTGCGCCCACTTATGTCGAAGAACTGGGTCACCATGGCCCGCCCGCTACCTCACCGGGTATCAGCAGAAAACCGGTAGGAATGGCATTACTACTGACCGATGGCATCGCTACCCCTTGCCGTCCAGAGCGGCTGGGTGGCAAATGGCTCACCCGCTAGCTTCGCCCGCAAAATGTCAACCAAGTCCTTAATCGGCACCCTTATCTGCACCATGCTGTCACGCTCACGGATCGTAACCTGCTGGTCTTCCAATGATTGAAAGTCAATAGTTACACAAAAGGGCGTCCCGATTTCATCCTGCCTCCGGTACCGCCGCCCGATACTCTGTGCATCATCATACTGCGTCATAAAATGCCGCCGTAGCTCCGCGTAAATTTCCTTTGCCGGTGGCACCAGCTTCTCGTTGCGGCTCAATGGTAGTACCGCCACCTTTATCGGGGCCAGCTGCTTGTGTAAACGCAACACCACCCTCTTTTCCCCCTCAACCACCTCCTCATCGTAAGCATCAACCAAAAAAGCCAGCGCCGAACGATCAACTCCCGCCGAGGGCTCGATCACATAGGGTATGTACCGCTCTCCGGTCTCATCGTCAAAATAGCTCAAGTCCTTGCCACTCTGCTGCGCATGCTGCCTCAAATCAAAATCACCTCTATTGGCAATGCCTTCTAGCTCCGCCCAGCCCATAGGGAAAAGATACTCGATGTCACAGCACTCCTTAGCGTAGTGGGCTAGCTCCTCTTTCTCGTGGCGTCGCAGCCTCAAGTTCTCTCGCCTGATACCTAAGTTCAGATACCAGTTAAACCGCTCGTTCACCCAGTATTCGAACCATTTTTCGTCCGTCCCCGGTTTGACAAAATATTCGATTTCCATCTGCTCAAACTCTCTGGTTCGAAAGATAAAATTGCCTGTGGTAATTTCATTGCGGAACGACTTGCCTATTTGCGCAATGCCGAAGGGCAATTTTTTTCGCGACGTCATCATAACATTCTCAAAGTTGACGAAGATGCCCTGAGCTGTCTCAGGTCGCAAATAAACAATATGCGCATCGTCCTCCACCGGTCCCATAAACGTCTTAAACATCAGATTAAACATCCTAGGCTCTGTGAGCTCACCACCGCAATCAGGACATCTGCTGCCATCCAGATCAGTAGCCCGCCATCTTAGATGGCACACCTTACATTCCACAAGCGGGTCAGAAAAGCCGGCTACGTGCCCGCTGGCGACCCATACCTGAGGATGCATAATTATGCTGCTATCCAGTCCCACTATATCGTCCCGTTCCTGCACCACCGCCCGCCACCACGCCTCTTTTATGTTCCTCTTTAGCTCCACCCCAAGAGGCCCGTAGTCCCAACAGCTCCCCAAACCACCATAGATCTCGCTACTCTGAAAAACAAAGCCTCGCCGCTTGCACAGTGAGACTATTTTCTCCATATCTACTTTGCATTGCTCCGGCACTTTGACCTCCTGCACATGCTTACCAAAGCTTATCAACTTTATGTAATAGTGTCAAAAGATACTAAGACACCGTTAATAAGGGGGGTCTACCTGCGACTACGCACATGGAACTGTGGTGACAATCCTGTTACAATTCTTCTTATGAGAACTAGGCCTAATGTTGTAACCATGCTCGGGGTTGCCTTCGTAATCGCTGCCAACCTGTTCTCACTGTCAGCCCCATCGTGCTATCGGCCAGAAACACCGCCACCTGCCCCACCACTTCAACCACATCCGGAGGATACCAGCCCCCCAGAAACCACTTTGGTACAAGTCCCGGCAGAAAAAATCGGCATAAATAAAGTAACCTTTGAGTGGTCAGGTTATGATGACACCACAACATCAGCCGAACTTACCTTTTCCTGCTTCCTCGAGGGCTACGACGCTGGTTACTCCCCCTTCGCCGCAGGCACTTCCAGAACATACGAGGGGCTTCCCGATGGTAAATATACCTTCTACGTGAAGGCCCGCGACCTTTCGGGTAATGTTGACCCCAGCCCGGCATCGGTCACCTTCATAGTCGAGACTCCCAAGCCACCGCCAGAGAAGGAAACTGCGTTCGTACCTATCGGCAGCCCTTTCCTTGTAGTCCCAGGGGCTGACGTCAGCCACATCGCGGTCAACTACGATAATGTGGTCTATGCGGTTGATTCCACCAATTCCCGCCTTTATAAGTCAGAACCCGGCGGCATTGGCTGGAAAGATATTACAGGCGCAGTAGGCGCCGCACCAGCATGGACCGGCCTTGCCATAGCACCGGATGATCGTAACATAATTGCTGTAGTAACCAGCAGCGGTAAGGAGGTATACATCTCCACAAACGGCGGCACCAGTTTCGGAAACACGGGGTTGAGCCCCAGGCTGGCCCCCGGCGAAAGGATAACCTGTATTGCTATTTCGCCGCGTTATGGCGGTAGCGGCTGGGAGATAGCGGTGGGTACCTCAACCGGCTCTGGCAACGGACGCGTATTGATAAATCAGGTCAGCGGTTTTCCCAGCGGCTGGCATGATATGAGCACCGGCATTACAGGCTGGCTACCAGCTCCTATAGCAGGCGCGGATGTCTTCGCAATCAAATACTCACCTAACTTCCCTGCAGATGGCACCTTACTCGCCATCGTGGCCACTCCCCCACCGACTGACGACACCTATCTTTATATCGGCCTCAGGGATCTTGGCAACAACAGGACACAATGGAACCCCTGGCCAGGCTATCCTGTGGAAATTTGCCAATCAGGTCAGGACAGCCCTGGCACCCCACTTACCTACGCCGACCTGGCTCTACCTACGGACTACTCCGGCGCAAGCCCCTGGCGCCGTCATGTATATGCCTGCTGGAGCGACAACCCGCCGGGAACACCCGATTTCGGCAACCCCAACGATGGCATCTACCGTCTGGACGACACCTCCGGCTACCGCATATTTGCCCTTCCGGACACAATATGCGGCCTGGCACACTATGGAACGTTCGCCCGCGGTAAACTCCTCGTCGGCGCTGCTTTGAGTACCCGGACAGGGGTATTTCGTGGGCCACAAACCTATTTCACTGCCGACCCGTTCTCCTCCTGCCCTGTCTGGCAAAAGAGCCTAAAACCGCCCACTGGCCCGGCACAGGCAAAGGTAGCCTGGTCGCCCGATGGGAACATGGCCTACTGTGGCACCAGCTCTACCGGTAGCAGTAGCCATGACCAAAGCGCTTTCTCGGTAAGTACCAACAACGGACTGACCTGGAACCAGACCGGGCTCATAGACCTGTAACTGTGCTTGACATCCCACCACATCTATCCCATAATCTCTGTCTATCATGGTTAAAGGAGTATTCTTCGACTTCTACAACACACTGGCGGCCCACCACCCACCGCGAGAAAGAGTTTACGCCGAGGTCTGCAGAGAACTGGGAATTCAAGTTGAGCCCAAAAGACTATTTATCTCCCTTTCCGAAGCTGACCTGTACATGCGCCAGGAGACCAGCCGCCTGCCACTGAACCAGAGGTCCGACCGGGAAAAGCTGGAATTCTACGTTGCCTACATCACCCGTGTCTTCGCGGGTGCCGGCGTAACTATAGACCGCGACACCGCCCTGCAGATAATTCCCAAGCTGCAGAAGCGGAGGTGGGAACTGAAAATATGTGACGATACTCTGCCCGCACTGGAACAGCTCAAGGCTCGAGGGCTTACAATAGGACTTATCTCCAACGTGATCCAAGACATGGAAGCGACCTTCGCCCGCTTTGGTCTGCAACCATATCTGGACTTCAAGGTTACTTCTGGAGAAGTAGGTAGAGACAAACCAGACCCGGAGATATTCCTGACAGCTTTGAAAAAAGCAGGGCTACAACCGCAGGAAACAATCTATGTCGGTGACCAGTACGAGATTGACATCGTCGGTGCTCGGCGTGTGGGCATGAAAGCCCTGCTCATCGACCGCAATGACTATTTCCCTGAGATAACAGATTGCCCCCGGATCACCGACCTGACTCAGATATTGCAATACGTTTCTTAGGGGCAATCGCTAGCGCAACAGCGCCACATAGCTGTCCAAAGGCACTCCCAATGACTCAGCTACCGGCTGGCATTTGGCCTTCAGACAATAGAAAACCTTGCCCTCAGCGGGTAGTTCCGAAAGCGACTCCCAGTATCCCATCCCCTTGGCTAACACCAGGCCAGCATCGGCGAACTCCTTTTTGAATTGAGTAGATGCCACAGCCATATCTACCCCCGGTGTAGCCGTCCCCGTCGTAATTACCGCCCCTAGTTCACTTTCCAACCCCAGACTTCTTATATCAGCCAGAGTGACATCATTCTGCACCGGTGCATCCTTCACCACGTAGACCACCGAGACACGCCGCCTTAACCATCTAACCAGCGGCAGATCAAAGAAGACCTCGCCAACATTATCAGCAAGATAGAGTAGCTTTGTGCAATTTCTTAGCCTCTCCTCGAATCTCTCAGAATCGTCAATGACGAATTCCACCCCCTCAAGCAGCGTTGCCTTCACCTCGTCAACCGGCCTGAAAAAGTCCATGCTATTACCCAGGACGGCATACTCAAGGCAGCTATGAAAATCACTTTCGTCGACACTCACCTCTGCCATGACCTCCTTCGCTAGAGCTATCTCACCCTGCTTCATCGTATAATAAGGGTCTCGATTTCCGGTGATGCGCTTAATCACATCATGGATTTGCGCAGCGATGACAATGGTCACCCTGTCCAGAGAAAAGTTTTGCTTCAGCACCTTCAACCCCTCCTCCACCGCCATCTTTCTAAGCCCAACATCCTCGGTGGCTAGTTCAGCCGCCTGAAGGACCAGTCTTTCCAGACAGGAGTAGCATTCCGACGCAGCTTTCATGTCGCTGAGCACACATTGTAAGAGCTCCAGCCAGTTGATTTCAACAGAATAACCGACTTCGAGATTCAGACGCCAACTTCGTCTATGCCATTTGATATAATAATATGGAACGTGTCCGGAGAGAATATACCGAAAAAGAACAGAACCACGGCAGCAGGCCAAGCGAGCTTAGCCTCAAGCCTGCTTATTGGCTTGGTCTTTCTCGCTTCAGGAAGCGGTAAACTGCTTGCCCCACACGAAGCACCCGGACAGGTCGTCGACTTCATCAGCGCCATTGCCCCACAAGCACTGCTTACACCCTGGGTGCTGCACTTCCTGTACAACATCTTGGTACCCTACATACTGCCCAGCGCTGAATTAATACTCGGTATCATGCTGCTTATCGGCCTTGTACCTCGCCTCGCAGCGATATTGTGCATCCCCCTGGTGATAGCCTTTGCCTCAACGAACATCTGGGCAATAACCCGTGGTGGCTATACCACCTGCGCCAGTTGCTTTGGCATCTGGGAAAATATCTTCGGACACCTCACCCCGACACAGTCACTCGCCATAGATATCGTCCTGTTTCTGCTTGCCTTAACAGTTTTCTTCCTCCATCCAGACGCCTTCTTCTCTAACCGGAGGAGCCTGACAGCCGTATCCTTCAGAAGCAGAGCATGGCTATCAAACTTACAGCTGAATTTTAAGCAATTTGGCTTCCGCCGTTCAGCCCTCATATATCTAACAACTTTGAGTAGCAACCTCAGACGGGTATGGAAAGTTATCACCGGCGATTGGCGGCGGGCAACTGCCCTAGTTACCATATTTTTCGCTATAGCTGCTACCGCTTCCTACCTATCTGTCCTTGACCTGACGCCCCGGGTCTTGAGTGTTAGCATGTCCGAAGTCTCAGATACATCTGCGGTTGTCACCATTACATTGAACAAGCCACGGACCGTGACACTAACACTATGTGACGACAACAATAACCACGTAGGCGCGTGGTCAACAACCATCCCCGATACCCGGCACGCAATTCCCCTCGACGGACTTTTGCCAGCAACGAGATACCACTTCCAAGTAAGCTTAGACCAGTCACAATCAAGTTCTGGCACATATAATTTCATAACCATGCCCCCGAAAGAACCGCCGCTTATCTTCGAAATCACCATCTCTGATGTAACTGATAACAGCGCCACCGTAACCTGGAGAACCGCTCGTCCGGCGAGCACCGAAATCGCCTACTGGTCAGCCAGCTCAAGCGAACAGAAGTGGATAGTGAAAAGCGGCCTGGCAATCGAACACAGAGTTACCCTCACCGGCCTTTCTCAGGAAGATACCTACTACTTCAGAATAAGAGCCACGGATGCCTATGGCAAAAGTGCCATGGCCGAAAAAGATGGCGTATTCTCGCTAGCCATAGCACCCGAGGTAACGAAGCGGGCACCTGACTTCACCCTGTCATCTCTTGATGGTAGCACTGTGTTTCTCAGCCAGTTCAAGGGTAAAGTGGTCGTGCTGAACTTCTGGAATATGTGGTGCTCCGCGTGCCGAAAAGAGCTACCGCTAATACAAGAGGTGGTAGACAAGCAGATTCCAGACACAGTGGTCCTGAATATCCATCTGGCAGGAAAGGAGGAGACCATTCGGAACTACCTTGAGAGTCAAGGGCTAAACCTCCTCGTCCTACTGGATAAGGATGCCAGCGTACAAAACGCCTACGGGGTCATTGAGACACCCACACTGTTTATCATCGATGGCGCTGGCATTATCCGCTTCAAGAACCCCAGGTTCAGTAGCGCTGCTGAGTTGACGAACACCATTCGTAAAGTTCTTGATAGTTCGGCTACTATCGGTAGCCCCACATCTACCAACTGAAGCCAAGCTCCGGAAACCAGTTCACTTTTCCCCTCTCAATCTCCCTTGACCACGCCATCACCTTATCACCCCAGCTTTAAGCTGGTAGTGTGAATTATGCTAAAATTAGAATTTAGGAAGAAATGCCAGCAAATCTACCACCACAATATTTTGAAGCCGAAAAACGTTACCGGCAGGCCAAGACCCCTGAGGAGAAAATTCAGGCATTGGAAGCTATGCTTGCCATTATGCCCAAACACAAGGGCACCGACAAATTGCATGGCGAGTTGCGCAGAAAGATTGCCAAATTTACTGAGGAAGCAGAACGGAAAGCTGCCATCAGTCGCGCCAGCTTCTACATTAAGAGGGAAGGCGCTGGACAGGTGGCACTTGTTGGACTTCCCAACTCCGGTAAGTCACAGCTCTTGGCTGCTGTAACCGATGCCACGCCCGAAGTCGCTGATTACCCCTTTACCACTCAGACGCCAAACGTGGGAATGATGAAATTCGAGAATATTCAGATCCAGATCGTTGATACACCACCGATAACTGCCCGTGGCTCCAGGATCTGGCTGAACAACATTCTCAGGAACGCCGATATGCTTGCTATCGTCGTTGACCTCGCTGATGAGCCGGCCAGCCAGGTCGAAGCCATTCTCAAAGAGCTCGAAGGCATCGGAGTGGTCCCCCCTTTCGTTCCCATTGAAAACGCCGTGGGCAAACGCCAGAAGAAAATGTTGCTGGTGGGCAACAAGGAAGATCTGGATGGTGCCAAGGACAACTGGATATCGCTCACCAGCAGGTACCCTAATTTGCCATCGGTCTTTGTCTCGGCTGCATCAGGTACCAATCTTGGACAGTTCAAGAAGGCAGTGTTCGATGTTTTGGAGATAATCCGCATCTATACCAAAGCACCGGGAAGGAAACCGGACCTGACCGAGCCGGTGATTCTCAAAAGGGGCAGCACTGTGAAGGAAGCCGCAGAGGCCATTCACAAAGACTTTAGAGCCAAGATGAAGTATGCCGTTGTCTGGGGCTCAGGGAAATTCGATGGCCAAAGGGTCGGTCAGGACCACATCCTCCAGGATGGGGACATAATTGAGTTCCACATCTAAGAAGGCGGCGAGCCCTTTTTCCTTAGCCAGAGCTGGTACAATTTGTTCGCCAGTTCTTCTATATAGGCCCGGTTCTCTAACTTCAATCGCCACTTTTCGGGGATGTCATCGACCCCCAGATAGGCGCCGGAAATAGCACCTGTCATCGCTGCAATTGTATCGGTGTCCCCGCCGAGACTTACAGCGAACAGAATGGCATCCCTGAATGAATTGGCGCGGGAAACAAAGCAATATATAGCAGTAGGCGCAGAGTTAAAGGCTTCAACTCCATGGCCTAACTCCTGGACGATGAGCCTCGCATCCGTTGTTCTCAAAAGCTTCTTTGCTTTCGCCAGCTTCTCTTTATAAACGGCATGGGTCACAAAATCGCCCAATTTTGACAGAAATTCCCCGGCATCAAACCTCGAGTCTGGTCTCATACCCAACGCCATGGCAATAGCACACGCTTGTAAAGCCGCCCCCTCTTTCCCCAGCTCATGGCTATGGGTTATGTGACTTGATTTGTAAGCTACCTCACGCAGAGAGTCGAGGTCATCGTGGTACATCACCCCCACAGGAGCAATCCTCATGGCCGAGCCATTTCCATAAGAACCACCGCTATATACCTTATCACCGAGTTGGTCCCATGGTACACCACGCCTCAACATACGAAAGAGCACCGGCGGCCCTGGACCGTAACCACGCCATGGCTCAGCTTCGTAATTCTGGGCAAACACGTCAGCCATATGCGCTCCGTCGAAACCTCCCTTTTCTATCAGGGATTCAGCTATCCCGATCATCATGTGAGTGTCATCAGTATATCTAAGGACTTGCTTCCGCTCGATAGCGGACTCTACGAGCTGGCTATCAAAAGGGGGACGCCCTTCGAAGCCCGCACCTACTGCATCGCCAACCCCTGTCCCGACCAGCGCACCCAGAAATTTGGCCCTTAAAGAATCGGAGTGCATCGTGTCTGCACACTCATAAACTTCCCGCCCCGCGCATTTCCTTACCCCTTGAAAATCCCCTATTCAAGGCGTCGCCACACACTTTCTCGGGACTTTCTTTCGAGATTATCATATACTAACCACAAACAAGTAAGAGTCATGGAAGATGCCATAACAGAATAAAAGGTCTCTCACTGCACGAACTACAGGTACTTCACACTGTGATTGCCAAGGTTGCTGACAGGATAAACAGGCTCGCCACAGACACAACACATGGCGCTAGCTGGCTAACAAGGCAGGCCATCAGCACTTTAAGCTTGGCCGCCAAAGAAAGCCAGGCTGAGACCGTCGAACAGTTTATCGATGAGTTGCGGCAGATAGTTCGCACTCTGACCACTGCCAGACCGGGTATGGTGTCAATAGCCAACTATGCCTGTCTCTTCCTCAGCCAGGTGTTAGCAGCCAAGCACCAGAAAGATCTGCCCACGCTAAAATCACACGCGGTAGCGAAGGGAATGGAACTGATAAAGGCCTCAAAGCAGGCACTGTCCAGGACTGTAGAATATGCCAGTGGCATCATCAAGGACAATGATACCATCGCCACCTGCAGTTACAGCTCAACCGTGTGTCAGGTTCTGGCAGTGGCAAGACACAAAGACACCAAATTCCGGGTCATCATTGCCGAGTCCAGATTTGGCGGTACTAGTTACGGCGAGATCACAGCCGCAGAACTTGCCAAACACCTAATCCCAACAGAAATCATTGCCGACAGCAACATCCGGCACAAAATCTCAGGGGTAAACAAGACACTACTCGGGGCAGATGCTGTAATAGCCAGTGGATATGTGGTGAACGGTATACCCAGTCTGGAATTGGCCCGGGCCTCCAAGGCCAAGCAAATACCAGTCTACGTAGTTTGCGAAACGGCCAAATTCGACTTCTATGGCTATATTCATGAATATCCACAGCCAGGCTTTGATGCCGTGCCCCTAAATCTGTGCAAAGCGCTGATAACCGAAAAGGGCACCATGACACCAGACCTTGCTCTCGCCTACATCCAGCAAAAGGCTGAGGAAATGGCCCAGATGCTTGTCGAGTAAGATTGGCAAGTTGTGCCACCGAGCCAGCTTTGGGGAAACATCAAATCATGGACACTACACACAAAAACGCCACCCCTGTCATTGATACACATGTCCATTTGGATGAGCTCGAAGACCTGGAAGCAGCCATTGATGAGGCTAAAAGGATTGGCGTCGTGGCTGTGATCGCTGTGGGCTCGGACCAGAAGTCCAATGAGAGAGTTGTGGAAATCTGTCGGCAATATCATCGCTTCGTCTACCCTGCACTGGGACTTCACCCCTGGGAACTGGGCAACCTTGATAGGGATGGCATCAGCAAGGCGCTAAAGTTTATCGAGCAAATGAATCAGGAAATTGTAGCCATAGGTGAAGTAGGGTTGGACTATGATAAAAGAGTCACCAGGAGAGCCGGCAAGGAACTTCAGAAAGCAGTCCTCAGAGAAATCCTCTCACTCGCCCGAGAATACCAAAAACCCGTAATACTTCACAGCCGCTATGCCTGGCAAGACTGTTTCCAACTGGTGAAGGACGCGGGCATTGATGCCGGAAAGGCGGTTTTCCATTGGTTTACCGGCTTTACCAGCGTGCTCAGAAACATAGTCGATGCCGGCTACTTCGTCTCAGCGACACCAGCTGCAGAGTATCACGAAGAGCACAGGAGAGCGATAAAGGAAGCCCCCTTGGACAGACTACTCCTGGAAACAGATACGCCCGTGACCTACGGTCGCGAAACGAAATACCAGTCCCGTCCTGCCGACATCATTCGTAGCCTTAAAGCGGTTGCCACCCTAAAAGGAATAGATGAAGTCACCGCGGCATCCCAGACAACAGAGAACGCTGTAAAGCTCTTCGGCCTCGCCCTTCTCCACCTCGACTGACCCTATACCTGCATGACCGGCCACCGCGCGCCTATTCAGCATGCCCCCGGGGTTGATTATCATGATTTGCCCCGATGAGCCGAGAAATGCTATAAAATATCCCCGTGAAAGCGGTCGTCCTCGTCGGTGGCGAAGGCACCAGATTACGTCCATTGACCTACCAAACGGTAAAAGCCATGGTGCCGGTATTAGACAGGCCATTTCTGGAGCACCTATTGCACTACCTTGCTCGACACAGCATAGACGAAGTCATACTTGCCATGGGCTACAAGCCAGACGCCATCAAGAGCTACTTTAGCCACACCCGCCTGGATCTACCTAAACTTGTCTATAGCGTCGAATCTGAGCCCCTGGGCACCGCCGGCGCAGTCAAACATGCCGAGCAATACCTTGATGATACCTTCTTCGTCCTCAATGGCGATATATTTACCACCATAGACCTTGACGCAATGCTCCGCTTCCACAAGGAGAACAAAGCTAAAGTAACCATTGCCCTCACACCGGCAGAAGACCCCACACGCTACGGTATCATCGAAACTGACGAGCGGTTTAGAGTCAAGAGGTTCGTCGAAAAGCCGGGACGCGACCAGGTGACCACCAACAACATAAATGCAGGCATCTACATCCTTGAAACGGATGTGCTGGAGCGTATCCCGGGTGGAAAGCGGATAATGTTCGAGCACGATGTTTTCCCGGCACTCCTGGCTGCTGGCGAGCCCATTTACGCTTACCCATCCACGGCTTACTGGATAGACATAGGGACGCTGGAAAAGTATCACCAACTGAATTGCGAGCTGCTCACCGGCAAGTGCCTTCAGCCGGGAATGGCACCCGAGGGCACCAGGATACACAGCGATTGCCTCATACACCCCGATGCCAAAATCCAAGAGCCAGTACTGATAGGTGAACGGTGCAAAATCGGCTCCCGAGTTCAGATCGTAGGTCCCAGCGTCATCGGTGCGGGTTGTCAGATTGAAGATTGTGCTATAATAGTACAGTCGATATTATGGCAGCAAGTCACTGTAGGCAAAAATGCAGTGTTAAGGAAATGCATCGTAGCCAGCAACAGCTACATTGCAGCTAACAGCATGTTGGAAGGCGCGGCTATCACCTCCGAACACAGCAACTGCTAAAAATCAAAAAAACCACTGTGGAGGGACAAGCTATGTCATCTAACATAGTTAAAATAGACAAGGAGAATTTCGATAAAGCTGTGCTTCAATCCAGCAAACCCGTACTGGTAGATTTCTGGGCTCCGTGGTGCGCGCCATGCCGTGCCATAGCACCCATTATTGAAGAACTAGCCAATGAGTACGGTGGCAAAATGGAATTTGCCAAGGTCAACGTGGACGAAGACCCGTTCATAGCCTCGAAATACGGCGTAATGAGCATTCCCACCCTCATAGTATTCAAAAGTGGCAAGCCAGTGCAGCATGCCGTCGGCTATCAGTCCAAGGAACAATTGAAGAAGATACTAGATAAGGCCTTAGAAAAATAAGGACAATGACCGAAATCACCTATGCAGTCGCTTTCACCGGCGGGATACTCTCTTTCTTCTCCCCCTGCATCTTGCCATTGGTACCCGCTTACATTGCCAGCTTGGCTGGCATTACCTCTATCGAGTCGGCGGCACGCCGAAATTATCTTCCCATAGTCTTACACAGCCTGAGCTTCGTCTTGGGATTCTCCCTCGTCTTTACCTGCTTCGGTGCTTCAGTGGGTCTCATCGGTACAGCCCTTGTCGCACACTCGCTATTGCTACGCCAGATAGCAGGTGCTTTCATCATCATCTTCGGCGCTCTCATCATAGCCGCCTATAAGCTCTCCTGGCTAAACTATGAGAAGAACTTCGTTGCTCATCTGCGAGGCAGCCCCGGATATCTTCGCTCAGTGATTCTCGGTGCTGCCTTTGCCCTGGGATGGACGCCGTGCGTAGGACCAGTGCTCGGTGCTATACTGGCTCTCGCATGGAGTTCACATACCGCTGTGCAGGGCGTATACTTGCTGGCCATTTATTCACTGGGATTGGGAATACCGTTTGTCCTCCTCGGTGTCGCCTGGGGAGCCCTTGTGCCGCTGTGGAAAAGCATCAACCGCTATCTCGGCCCGATATCTTTGGCCAGCGGCATTTTGCTCATAGTAGTCGGCATCCTCATCCTTACCGGCAGTTTGGAGTGGCTAGCCAGCTTCGTCAGCTGGTAGCCCCCAAAACAAGATGAACACTGGAGCAATAGTGAAATGAAAACAGCAACTGCGACCTCTGTTCTCGCCAGCTTATGGTTACTTTCCAGTTTGCTCATCGTTGGATGCGGTGGAGCACCCGCCATCCCTCAGGTAGGGGACAGAGCACCAGACTTCACCTTACAGGACACCAACGGCAAGGCTATCAGCCTGAGTCAGTTTCAGGGAAAGAAGGTGCTCTTGGTGTTCGCCAGCATCAACTGCAAAGGCTGCGAAGACCAGATGCCCCATCTCATCGCCATCTCCCAGCAGGAAGGCGATAATCTTGTTGTCTTGGAAGTATATCAGTTTAATGGTGCCAATCTAGTAAAAGACTACATTGCCAGAAAGGGTTTTGTACACTTCCCCGCCTTGCCCGACCCGAAAGGTGAAGTCGCCGTAAAGTATGGCGCCGCTCGTAACCCTCCAACCAACTTTATCATCGATAGCAACGGCGTCATAAAGTACAGGAAGATTGGCCCTTTCGAGAGCCCTGAAGAGATAAGTTCAGTGCTCAAGTCACTGTAGTTCACCGAGTTTGTCCACAATGTCGAAACTATTCGATGCCGCTAAAAAGGAATTTAGCATTACAGCTAAGATAACCGCCATCAGAGATGGAACGCATGGCATCAGCATAACCATGGCGGACAGGCTATTGGGCGAGTGGCCCGATAGCATGGCTGAGTCGCTTGTACTGACAGACGATCTAAGAGTATATGTCTGCGGCAAGCTGAGGGACCGGCGCTACCTGCTCACTATGCCAGGATTGCCACTTCGAGGCGAGCAAGTTTCCCCCACTGAAGTGCTCATCGTCACCCGAACGTGATTCCGCTGCCAATTCACCATGACACCACATATCGCACGATGGTATCGTCCCGAGGCGCCGGAGTAAACCCGTTTATCTTCGAGTAGCTTTTCCCCATCTCGAGACGCACCTCGCGGTCGAACTGTGGCTCAATAAATACCAAGCCCCTGTCTGCAGTATCAAAAGCGACTATAGCATGGCCATAACCTTCAGGATAGAAAATATCCACAACCGCACATCTAATCCCCTTCTCTTCAGCATTGTTGTTTACTTCCGCGGCGAAATCCACACATACATAGTCTTCTTCAAGGTAAGCCCTCAAGTTCGTCGCATCATCGGCTAAGAATTTCATTACTTCCTGGTAGGTGGGATTTCGGAGGGTAATAGTCCCTTTCACACCGAGTGGCTGCGAGGCTAACTTGTATTCCGCATGACCAGTCCTGTATCCGGACTCATAACCGGTCTGATACCCCTTCTCCCTGCCCCACTCATAGCCCTGGCTGTAGCCAGTTGCCTGTCCTACCCTGTATCCATAAGCATAGCCAAGAAAGCCACTCCCACCACACACCATCACCAGAGCTAAAAGCATTCCGAGCGCAATAGCCAGCTTCTGACCGTGCTCCATTCAAATCCTCCGGGTACGAATTCTGCTTAGTGCTAGCCTCAAGTTTAGACCCTCGCCATCTATTTGGCAAGAAGCTCACCTTGACGATAAACGATAAATAGAGTAGGCTATTATGTTATCAAAAGGGGGATTTACCTTGTGGTGTCGCGGTATTAGAGGTGCGACAATTGTTTCAGACAACACTAAAGAAGCTATCATAGCCGCTACCAGAGAACTGCTTGAAGCTATGGTGAAGGTGAACAAGGTAGAGACCGATGACATTGCCTGCATCTGGTTCACCACTACGCCAGACCTGAATGCAGCATTCCCGGCGGCTGCAGCCAGAGATATGGGATGGAACAATGTTGCCTTGCTCTGCAGCCATGAGATGAACGTACCAGGGTCCTTACCATGTTGCCTGCGTATTCTGATGCTGGTCAATACCACTAAGAAGAGTGACGAAATAGTACACGTCTATCTAAAAGGCACAGAGGTGCTCAGAGAAGGGGTGTAGGAAAGATGATCGTAGTGATGAGGGTCGGAGCGACCGAAAACGAGATTGCCAGGGTAGTAGAGCGGATCGAGAAGGCTGGTTTGAAGGCGCACTTGTCCCAGGGAATCGAGAGAACTATAGTCGGTGTGATTGGCGTTGTCGGAGAGACATTCCCTGAACTTCAGGACATGCTGGAGATGTTGCCCGGGGTAGAAGAGGTCATCCGCGTTAGCAAACCATACAAACTTGCCAGCCGCGAATTCCATCCACTCGACACCACCATAAGTATTGGCAGCGTCACCATCGGAAGCAAGGAAATAGTGGTCATGGCAGGTCCATGCGCTGTGGAGAGCGAGGAGCAAGTTATTGAAACAGCTAGAGCGGTTAAAGCTGCTGGTGCCACTATCCTGCGTGGTGGGGCCTACAAACCGAGTACTTCCCCGTACCATTTCCGTGGCCTTGGCAAAGCTGGTCTGGAACTACTGGCGAAAGCCAAAAAGGAGACTGGACTGCCGATTATCACCGAAGTCATGACACCGGAAGACGTTGAACTGGTAGCGGAGTATGCAGATATCCTCCAGATAGGTGCCCGAAACATGCAGAACTTTAACCTCCTCGTAGAGGTCGGAAAAACGAATAAGCCGGTCATGCTGAAGCGGGGACTTTCAGCCACAATCCAGGAATGGCTGCTGGCAGCCGAATATATCCTGGCTCAGGGCAACGAACAGCTCATGCTTTGTGAACGAGGCATCAGAACCTTCGAGACCTATACGCGCAACACATTCGATTTGAGCGCCATACCGATAATCGAAAAGGTTAGTCACCTGCCGATTATTGCTGACCCCAGCCACGGCACCGGCAAATGGTACCTGGTAAAGCCTATGGCGCTGGCTGCAGTAGCTGCCGGGGCCGATGGCATTATGGTCGAGGTGCACCCCAACCCCGATTCAGCGCTTAAGGACGGGGCACAATCTCTCACGTTTGATAACTTCCGCCAATTGATGGCGCAGCTGAAACTCGTTGCCGAAGCCGTGGGCCGGCAACTGGCACGCCCGCCGGAAAGACACGCCTCTGTCGCAGCGGAATGAAAAACACTAGTACGCAGATTGAAAAAGAGCTGGCGAAATTCAAGCCAGAAAAGGAGACACTTCTATCTATCGGTGTCTTCGATGGCGTACATCTGGGACATCAACGTCTGCTCTCATACCTTAAGGAACAGGCTGGGAGCAGGAACCTTCTCAGCGGCGTAGTTACCTTCAAGACTCACCCCGAATCGGTACTCTCCTCAGGAAACACAGTGCCTTGGTTGGTTCAGCTTGATGAAAGGGTGGCCCTCATCCGCGAGATCGGTATAGATTTGGTGGTTGTGTTGCCGTTCACACCGGAACTCTCGCGGCTCAGCGCCAGAGAATTTCTGGAGATACTGAAAGACAGACTGAATATGGCTGGCCTGATAATCGGACCCGACTTCGCCCTGGGCCGAAACCGCGAGGGCAATGTTGATACCCTGCGTCTTCTGGGCAAACAGCTCGGGTTCTCTGTCGAGGTATTCCCGGCTGTAGCCCTCGATGGCGTCATAATCAGCAGTAGCGTCATCCGCCAACTGCTCGCACAAGGAGATATCAAGAGAGCACAAAAGCTTTTTGGACGGCGTTTCAGTATCAAGGGGCAAGTGGTTGCCGGTGACCGGCGCGGTGCCACTCTCGGATTTCCCACCGCCAATTTCGATGTCAACCCTGACCAAGCACTACCCGCGGACGGCGTTTATGCCACTATTGCCTACATCGACCATCAGTCTATGCCAGCGATAACCAATATCGGGATTCGTCCCACATTCGGTGGCAACAAGCGTCTGGTTGAAACCCATATACTCAATTACTCCGGCGACCTGCTGGGTCACCAGTTGAAGATCGAGTTCGTAGACAGGATAAGGGAAGAGAGACGGTTTGCCACCGCGGCTGACCTTCAGACCCAAATCTCTAAAGACATTGAACAGGCAAAAAGGATTCTAGCCAGAGAAGAAAATGGACGAAAGGCTTAGACGGCTTCTAAGACGCGGCGTAGCCGAGACCATAGTGGAGTCCGAGCTGCTCAACCTGCTCGAATCAGGCAGGCCGCTCCGCCTCAAACAGGGCTTCGATCCCAGTTGCCCGGATATCCACCTTGGCCATGTGGTCGGCTTGAGAAAGCTGCGCCAGTTTCAGGAACTGGGGCACAAGGTTATACTTATCGTCGGCGACTGGACAGCACAGATAGGTGACCCTACCGGCGTAGCGAGCACACGCCCTATGCTTACGGCAGAGGAGGTACGCGCCAATGCCCAGACATATATGAAGCAATTTTTCAAGGTGGTGGATAAAGAGAAAACCGAAGTTAGATGGCAAAGCGAATGGTTTGGTAAATTCGGACTGGACGATGTCATAAAGCTGACCAGCAAATTTACCGTCGCCCAGTTCCTGGCGCGAGAAGACTTCAGCAAACGATATGCCTCAGGCCGCCCTATTGCCCTGACCGAACTGCTCTACCCCCTTCTTCAGGCGTATGACTCAGTGGCTATAGAAGCCGATGTGGAATTTGGGGGCACTGACCAAAAATTCAACTGCCTTGTGGGCAGAGAGCTACAGCAGATGATGGGACAGAGACCGCAGCAAATACTCTTAGTCCCGCTGCTCATCGGCACTGACGGCACCCAGAAGATGAGCAAGAGTCTTGGCAACTATATTGGTGTAGACGAGCCACCACAGGAAATGTATGGCAAGGTGATGTCTATACCTGACAGCATCATGCTAGACTATTTCGAGCTCCTCACTGATGTCAGCGATGAAGAGATTGCCGAATACAAGGAAAAGATGTCCAGCGGGGAAATCAATCCTATGGTTATCAAGAAACGTCTTGCTTTTGAAATTGTATCCCAGTTCCACGGCATAAAAGAGGCTCAACAAGCCGAAGAGTACTTCACTAGAGTCTTTCAGAAGAGGGAAGCTCCGGAGGAAGTGGTACCGCTGACAGAATTGGCAGGCGACAACGTAGCACTGACAGTCGCTTTGGCCCGCGCAGGTCTGGCTAAGAGCCGCTCCGAAGCTCGGCGCCTCCTTGAACAAGGAGCCATCGAGATCAATGGCAGAAAGGTAACCGAAGATCTGGCACTGTCCAGCATTGCTAAAGGCAGCATAATAAAAGTAGGCAAGCGCCGCTTTGCCTCAGTATAAAAATCAAAAAGGAGGATTTGAACCAATGCAACTTAGGATACCAGGCCCAACACCGTGCCCACCGCAAGTCCTGAAAGCTGTTGGCGGGCAGATGATAGACCATCGTGGTGACAAATTCGCCCAGATTATCCGTAATGTCACCGAAAAACTTAAGAAGATGTTCCAGACCAAGAATGATCTTTTCATACTCACCGGCTCGGGTACCGGCGGGATGGAAGCTGCGGTAGTTAATACTCTGTCCCCGGGCGACAAAGTGTTGGCGCTCTCCTGTGGTTTCTTTGGTGACCGCTTCGCTGAAGTCGCAGAATGCTACGGAGCCGAAGTGAAAAAGCTAGATTTTGAGTGGGGTAAACCAGTCGACCCCGACGCAGTCCGTAAAGCTCTTAAGGAGGACGCTGGCATCAAGGCAGTGCTGGTAACCCACAATGAGACATCTACTGGCGTCACCAACGACCTCAAAGCTATTAGTAGTGTGGCTAAGGAATTTGATAAGCTCGTCCTCGTTGATGCCATCAGCAGCCTCGGCTCCATTGAACTACCAGTAGATGAGTGGCAGTGCGACGTTGTGGTAACCGCTTCGCAGAAGGGCTGGATGGTTCCCCCAGGGCTGGCAATGGTGAGCGTCAGCCAGAAAGCATGGGAGGCCCACGCTAAAGCCAAAATGCCCCGATATTATTGGGACTTCACCAAAGCTAAGAACTATTTAGAGAGAGGACAGACACCGTGGACACCTTGTGTGTCCGCGTTCTTCGGCCTGACCGTGGCATTAGACATGTTGCTCGCCGAGGGTCTACCCAATGTTATTGCCCGCCACACCAGGATAGCCAGCTTTACCCGCGAGGGCGTGAAATTGCTGGGGCTGTCCCTCTTTCCCGAAGAGAAATATGCCTCCAACACTGTAACTGCGGTAAAAGCCCCGGAGAAGCTAAACGTTTCCAAGTTCTTGCAGATACTCAGAGACGAATACCAGGTCGTGCTCTCTGGTGGACAAGGCAATCTCTCGGGGAAAATTTTCCGCATCGGTCATCTGGGCTGGGTACAGGAGAAAGACATGAAAGAAGTCTTAAAAGCAATATCCAAAGCTCTGCCCAAGGCAAGTGCATAGCCAGAAGGAAACTGAGATGAAAGTCCTTGTCACTGACCCAATAGCACAGGAGGGCATCGAGGCTCTTAAACCTCACGCTGAAGTTGATGTCAGGCTGGGCATAACCCCGGAAGAGCTGCGAAAAATAATCGGCGATTACCATGCCTTGATAGTACGCAGCGAGACGAAGGTCACTGCGGATATTATTGCCGCCGGCAAGAAGCTTCAGGTCATCGCTCGGGCTGGCGTTGGCCTGGATAATATCGATGTCGCAGCAGCTACCAGACGGGGCATCGTTGTAGTCAATGCCCCTACCGGAAATACTATAGCCGCCGCTGAACACACCATGGCATTGATGCTGGCATTAGCCCGTCATATCCCTCAGGCCAACAACAAGCTTAAATCGGGTGTATGGCAGAGGAACGAGTTCATCGGCACCGAACTGAAAAACAAGACGCTGGGCATCATTGGACTGGGGAACGTGGGCTCAGAGGTTGCCAGGCGTGCTCAGGCATTCAAGATGCGCCTCATCGGTCACGACCCTCTCGTCTCGCCGGACTACGCCCGCAACCTTGGCGTCGAACTGGTCCCACTGGAACAGTTATTGCGTGAGTCTGACTTTATCACCCTCCATCTTCCGCTAACCGAAAAGACAAAGGGGATGATCGGTGCCCGGGAACTGGCCAAAATGAAGCCGACGGCCCGCATTATAAACTGTGCCCGCGGCGGGCTTATTGACGAAGAGGCACTGTACCACGCAGTGGAATCGGGGAAATTAGCCGGCGCTGCTCTGGATGTCTTCTCCAAGGAGCCGGTTACCGATAGCATACTTTTCCGCAGCGACAAGATAATCGTCACCCCGCATCTGGGTGCCTCGACGACCGAAGCACAGGCTAGCGTTGCCCTAGAGGTCGCCGAACAGGTTATCGCTGTCCTCAACGGTCAACCGGCGAAATACGCGGTAAATGCGCCACAAATCCCTGCCGAACTCTTCGCCGTACTGGCCCCATTTATGCAGGTCGCTTCCACTCTGGGAAGCCTCGCTAGACAGCTCATGGAAGGCCAGATAAAAAGCATACAGATTAAGTACAGCGGCGAAATCTCCAACTATGATACCACTGCGGTGAGGGCCGCGGCTATCGGCGGCCTGCTGGAAGGAACCAGTGAGGAACGAGTAACTCTGGTGAACGCCAACATCCTTGCCAGCCAGAGAGGAATAAAGGTTCTGGAACAAAAGGAAAGCGTCTGTGAAAACTACGCTAGCCTGATTACCTTGGAAGTGTCTACCGATGTTGGCAAGACGACGGTTGCTGGCACCGTCCTTCGCGGCGAGACCCATATTGTCCGCGTGAACGATTTCTGGCCAGATATCATCCCTACGGGGGGCTACTTCCTCTTCAGCGACCACCGCGACCGCCCCGGCCTTATAGGCGCCGTGGGTACCATCACCGGGAAGGCAGATATAAATATCAGCTCCATGCAGCTCGCCCGCCTGCAGCCCAGGGGCAAAGCCCTCATGATCCTGGCACTGGACGAGGCATTGTCTGAAGAACACATTCAGCAAATCCTGGCTCTACCTGATGTCTATACCGCAAAACTGGTTAAACTATAGGCGCACTCAGCATGATTGGCATACATCGGATATGAAATAACGATTCGCTAGCATGAGAACTTGCTTGAAAGGGCAACACCACAGGGGGCTACATGTTCCCTTGACACTATTTCGACTAGAGGCTAAAATGAGACTTCGTTGATTTTGCGCTGCCACACTGGCAGCGTAACCGCAGAAAACGTAAGAAGGAAGTGATTAAGTGTGCCTGAGGTAAGACTTGAACCCGGAGAGAGTTTTGAAAGCCTGCTGAGACGCTTTACTAAGAAAGTTCAGCAAGAGGGTATAATCAGCGAGGTGCGGCGGCGCAGCTTCTATGAAAAGCCCAGTGTGAAACGAAAGCGGAAGGAAGCAGCTAAGCGACGCAAGAGCAGCCGAAGCAGCGCAAAGTAGGCAATGTCCTCTTTAAGCCAGAAAATCAGACGCGACCTGGAACAGGCGATTAGAGACCGGGACAGCTTGAAGTCAACCGTGTTACGGTCAATAATGGCTGCTGTAAGAAACTCCGAAATCGCCCAGCAGAAGACGCTAGATGACGATGGGATAATCGCTGTCCTCGAAAAAGAGGCTAAAATGCGGCGCGAAAGCATAGAGGCGTTTCAAAAAGGCAACCGTGAAGACCTCGTCGCCAAAGAGAAGGCCGAGCTCGATATAATCCTTAGCTATCTACCCGAGCCAGCAAGCCGCGATGAGATCATAAAGTTAGCCCGCCAGGTGATCGATCAACTGGGGGCAAAGGGACCTAAGGACAAAGGCAGGGTCATGTCACAGCTCATGCCGCAGCTGCGGGGACGGGCGCAGGGACAGGAAGTAAGTGCCATCGTCTCTGAACTGCTGAGCGCCGTGTGAATGACCGTGACTCCGCCGACCGGCCTTGAGTCCAAACGCCACCACCTTGTGATTAGTAGAGCACAAATGAGATTCGGCATAATTGTCTTTCCTGGCACGTGGAGCGACAGAGACTGTTATTATGCAATCAAAGACGTCCTTGGGCAGGACGCTAAATACGTATGGCATAAGGAGACAGACCTGTCAGAGTACGACTGTATCGTATTGCCAGGGGGTTTCTCCTACGGGGATTATCTCAGACCCGGAGCCATAGCCCGCTTTTCTCCGGTCATGACCTCAGTGGCAGAGTTTGCCTCACGGGGTAAACCGGTCATTGGCATCTGCAACGGGTTTCAAATCCTTTGTGAGTCAGGACTGCTCCCCGGAGCATTGCTGCGTAACGAGCACCTCGAATACCGCTGCCAGTGGACCTATCTCCGCGTGGAAGACCAGTCCACCCCGTTTACTTCATTGCTACAGAAAGGACAGGTCCTAAAGATACCCATCTCGCACTACGATGGCAGGTACTATGCCGATAAAGACACTGTCGAAGAGCTCGAGGCCAACAGACAAATCGTTTTCCGCTATGCTACACCCAACGGCAGAGTGACCGCCGCAAGCAACCCCAATGGGTCACTGAACAACATCGCCGGAATTACCAATAAGCAGAAGAATGTCCTGGGGATGATGCCCCACCCGGAGCGTGCCTGCGAGCCTTTGCTCGGCAGCAGCGACGGGAATCTCATCTGGGAGTCGATAGTTGCCAGTATCAAAGGAAACGCTTGATTCCATCGCCCTGAGCGAGAAAGAATATGAGCTCATAGTAGAACGGCTGGGCAGGGAGCCCAATGAGGTAGAACTAGGAATGTTCGGCGCCCTGTGGAGCGAACACTGTGGCTACAAACATTCCAAGCCTCTGCTCAGACAGTTACCCTCTCGCGCTAGGCACGTGCTCGTCAGACCCGGGGAAGAAAATGCTGGCGCTATAGACATAGGCGACGGCCTGGCAATAGTCGTGAAGATAGAGTCGCATAACCACCCTTCGGCAATCGAGCCATTCCAGGGTGCAGCCACAGGCATAGGCGGCATTGTAAGGGATATCTTCACTATGGGCGCGCGCCCCATCGCCCTAATGAACTCACTCCGTTTCGGTCCACTGTCGAGTCCACGCAACCGCTACCTATTCCAAGGAGTGGTCGGCGGCATCGCTGCATACGGCAATTGCCTGGGAATACCAAACGTCGGCGGCGAAATTTTCTTTGCCGAATGTTATTCAGACAATCCTCTGGTAAACGCTCTCTGCCTCGGTATCGCCCCGAAAGAACACCTCATCAAGTCTAGGGCTTACGGGGAAGGTAACCTGCTAATGCTGGTGGGCGCAGACACGGGGCGTGACGGACTCCACGGTGCCTCCGGACTGGCATCAAGGACTTTCGAAAGAGAATCAGAACTGAGGTCAGCGGTTCAGGTGGGAAATCCTTTTCTGGAAAAGCTGCTTATCGAAGCCTGCCTGGAACTAGCCACCACTGACTGGATTGTAGGCATGCAGGACCTTGGCGCCGCCGGCCTGACCAGTGCCTGCGTAGAGTCGGCTGCCAGAGGAGGCGGTGGCATCGACGTCGACGTCCTTAAGGTCCCCAGGCGGGAAAAGGGAATGACTCCCTATGAGGTAATGCTGTCCGAGTCCCAGGAGAGAATGCTGATTCTGGTAAAGAAAGGCTACGAGGCGCAGGTTAAGGCGCTTTTCGACCGCTGGGAGCTTCGCTCTGATGTAATCGGTCACATCACCGCCGACGGCATAGCCAGGGTGAGGGAAGGTGAGAGGATAGTAGCCGAATTGCCAGTAGACGTGCTCACCTCACCTCCCATGTATCGCCGCCGTGTAAAAGCGCCGCCCTGGCTCGATGAACTGCAGGTAATCAATTTGAGCCACATACCCGACTTATCCCCGAGGAAAGCGAACAAAGTGCTCCTGACGCTCCTTAGCTCCCCAAACATTGCCAGCAAACACTCCGTCTACCGCCAGTACGACCACCAGGTGGGCAACAATACCGTGGTGTTGCCCGGCAACGATGCCGCAGTGCTCCGCATCAAAGGGACGAAAAAAGCCATCTCTTTGACCACAGACGGCAATGCCAGGTACTGCTACCTCAACCCTTACCTTGGTGGAATAATAGGCGTGGTCGAGGCGGCAAGAAACCTGGTATGCACTGGCGCCAGGCCTCTGGCCATCACCGACTGCCTCAACTTTGGCAACCCGGAAAAGGACGACATTTACTATCAGATGAAAGAGTGCATCGCAGGTATGGCACATGCCTGCCGAGAACTCAAAATCCCGGTAATAAGTGGCAACGTGAGCCTTTACAACGAGACCAGGGGTAAAGCAATATATCCTACTCCGGTTGTAGGTATGGTGGGGCTGATAGATGATGTCACCCGCCACTGTACTGCCGGATTCAAACGCGAAGGTGACCTGGTCTACCTTCTGGGACTCACCGATGTCGTAAATAGCAGTATCGGAGGCAGCGAATACTTGCAGGTGGTGCATAATTTGACAAGAGGAAGCCCCCATATCGACTTAAAGCTCGAGAAACGGGTGCAACGCTGCTGCCTCGAAGCCATAACAAAGGGTGTCCTGAGCTCAGCACATGACTGCTCCGAAGGCGGACTGGCGGTAGCCCTGGCGGAGAGTTGCCTGCTCGGCGGCATCGGCTTTGTGGGCTTCGACCTGGAATTCGAGGGCAGACTGGATGCAGCCCTCTTTGGTGAGGCACAGTCAAGAATCGTAGTCTCCGTATCTCCCGACCGCGCTTGGCTGCTGGAGAAACTGGCAGACCGCTGGGAGATTGGAGTACTGAGGCTTGGGGTGGTCAGCGGTAAACGGCTGGTGATTAAAGGACTGCTAGACCTGCCGCTTAATATGCTGGGGAAGGCCTGGTGGAACGGACTAGAAGACTTTTTCAAATAGAGGAGGAACCTTGGCCGAGATCTGTCCTTTCCGCGGAGTTCGTTATAACCTGGAGATAGTAAAGGACATGGCGGCGGTAATCTGTCCGCCATACGATGTAATCACCCAAGAAGAACAAAGGGCTTACTACGAAAAAAGCCCGTACAATGTCATCCGCTTGGAGCATGCTATGGAATCGTCTGGCGATTCGATAAATGACAATAAACATGTCCGCGCCAGCGCGACCTTTAACCAATGGCTTAAAGAGCGGGTGCTGGTCACTGACCACGTACCCTCGCTCTATATTCATGAGCATACCTTCACCTTTCAGGGGACTCGAAGGCGCCGCCTTGGATTTACCGCATGTGTTAGACTGGAACCATGGGAGAAGAGAATGGTGCTCCCTCACGAAAGCACAGTTGCCGGCATCAAGAGCGACCGCCTGGAGTTGATGCGCGCCTGCAATGCTAACTTTAGCCCGCTCCTTGGTCTTTACGAAGACCCCGGACAAAGAATTGCCAAATTGCTCACCGTGCAGACGAGCCGGAAACCGGTGCTGGAATTTACGGCGAACGGGGAAGCGCACAAACTCTGGATAGCCAGCGAGCCAGAGTTTATTCAACGCATAAGCCATTTCCTGGCACCTAAACCGATATACATCGCCGATGGTCACCATCGCTATGAAACGGCGCTGGCTTACCAGGCCGAAAGGCGCCAGCACACTCCGCACGCCAGTGAACACGAAGCCTTCAACTTCATCATGATGACCCTGGTATCTTTCTCCGACCCGGGATTGCTAGTTCTTCCTGTCCACCGTCTCGCCAGAGGCATCTCTGCTGAAAACATGAAGCAGTTCGTAGAGGAGCTAGCAACCATATTCACCCTGGAATCCTTACCCCTGGAAGACGCCAGCAAAATGCCTGAAATAGGCAGTGTGATAGCCAGAGTCATAGGTCTGAGAGAAGGACATGTCACAGAGCTGAGACTACGCCCTAATATCCACCTAAAAGCGCTTATGCCTCAAGGCCACTCCGATGCCTATAACAGGCTGGAGGTGAGCATTGTGCAACACCTCGTCATTGATAGGCTTACCGCGATTGACGCCGGAGTCTCGATAGCTTTTACGCCGAACACTCAGGCTGCACAGAAGTTGGTGGAGCAAGGCGAGTACCAGCTAGCCTTTATACTGAACCCGACCCCGCTCAGTGCCATCAAAGCGATAGCCGACGCCAACGATAGAATGCCCGGAAAATCGACTTACTTCTACCCCAAGCTGCCCACTGGGCTGGTAATCAATCGTCTGGAAGGCAGATTATGAACTCATCCTCTGCCGTTTCATGAAGCTTTCGCGAAGCTCTGGTGTGTAGAGCTTGTACCTCGCCCGCCCCTCCTCCTTGGCATGGTACATAGCGGTGTCAGCATTGGTCAGCAGCACATCTGCCCGGTCGCCACTCTCCGGATAGACGGCAATGCCGATGCTCGTGGTCACGGTCAGACTGTAACCATTGATTGCGAACGGTTCACTGAACGATTCGAGTATCTTCTGTGCTATCTTGATGGCATCGTCTATAGCTCCTATCTGGGGGAACAGTAATACGAACTCATCGCCACCCATGCGCCCCACCGTATCGCTCTTACGCAGGTTGCTGGTAAGCCTTTGCGCCACAAGCTTAAGCAACTGGTCACCAACCCCGTGTCCGTAGGTATCATTGACACGCTTAAACCAGTCCAGGTCAAGCATCATCACCGCCAGCCTGCTCCCGTTGCGCTGTGCCTGGGCTAGCCCCATGTTCAACCTGTCATCGAGCAGCACGCGGTTGGGCAGGCCAGTAAGCGGGTCATGGGTCGCCATCTCTGACAGCTTCTGCTCAAGCATCCTGCGCTCGGTAACATCCCGGCTGATACCCCTGAAACCGATTATCTCACCTTTCTCGTTGCGCAACGGCAGGACAGAGTTCTCCACATATTTCTTTCTGCCGTCCTTGGTAAGTTGGGTCATCGGGAACCATCTCAAAGACGTGCCAGTGCGATACACCGAGTTATACGCCCGATAAACGCTCTCCCACTCCTCTTGCGGAGTATAGGCACGATAATTTAGTCCAATGACTTCCTCTTTAGAATACCCCAGAAGGCGGCACAGGGCATCGTTGACAAATGTGAAGCTACCCCTCAAATCCACCTCATAGTAAGCCTCATCCATCTCTTCAAGGAGTGTCCGGTACCTCTCTTCCGACTTCCGTAGCGCCTCCTCCGCCTGAACCTGCGCAGTAACATCCTCGCCCACTCCGCGAAAACCAATTATCTCTCCCTTTTCATTGCGTATGGGGAATGCTGACAGCTCTGTCCACCTTATCGTCCCATCCTTGGAAAAATATCTGTTCCGCATTCCGATTACCGGCCTACCAGTCCGATACATCTCATTAAACGCCTTGAACGTCTTCTCCACGTCCTCCACAGCCGTGGTCAGCTTGTAGCTGGCGCCAATTAACTCCTCCCTAGAATAGCCGGTATTCCGACACATAGCTTCGTTGACAAACGTATAATGGCCTCGCAGGTCAACCTCAAAGTAGGTCTCATTCATCTCGTCCAGGATAGTGCGGAACCGCTCCTCGGAGCGCTTTAGTTCCTCCTCCATGCGCTTATATTGAGTGATGTCCATAAAACTGCCCACAGTAGCCGGCTTTCCCTGGTACTCGATGGAGGTCACCTGCTCCAGTATCCACGCCACCTCGCCATTCTTCTTCAGGAAACGGTACTGGTAAGGCTCTGATGCCTTCCCTTTCAGATTCTCCACTGCTTTCTGCCGTACAAATTCCCTGTCGTCTGGATGCACCAGGTCCAGGGGATACTTTCCCTCCAAGTCCTCGAATGTGTAGCCGCTAACCGCTAGGAAAGTTGGGCTGGCATATACGAACTTCCTCTCCTGGACAACATATATCCCTACGCCGATGCGCTCGATCAGGTCGCGTGCGAGCTCAAGAGACACTTCGGATGAACCCTTACTCCACCGCCGTTTCCGATTCGAATTGTTCACCATACCAGTCTTTCCGCGTCTCTAAGACCGCAAGATTGCTTAATTTTAGTCTGTACTATACGAATGAGTCAATACCCCTAGCCATTACTGGCTAGTACTTTGGGATGGGAATAAAGTACTATATGGTTGATTGCCGACAACAACGGGGATAAAATGCATCGTTACACACACCGATGACATAGGTACTACCAGGGTCACTGCATTTTAAGGAGTCTGAATAGATGAACAACTTCGGCATCGGTATTGACATCGAAAGTATTTATCGCTTTCGCAGGCTGAGCAAAGACGAACTTTTCCTTCACCGAGTATTCACCCAAAGAGAACTGAACTACTGCTTTTCGCATAAATCGCCAGCACCCCATCTGGCCGCCCGTTTTGCCGCCAAAGAAGCAGTCATAAAAGCTCTCTCAGCGCTTAAGAGGAAAAGCCCTGGCTATAAGGACATCGAGGTAGTAAACGACCCTGACGGCACACCAGCGATTCATATAACCAAGCACGGGTTTGAAGGACTCAGCACAAGTTTAAGCCTGTCACATTCGACAAGCCAGGCAGTGGCTCTGGCGGTGATTGTGGAGCAAGTACCACCCCTAACACCTGGTTCTACTTGATAAACCTTTCAATATACCTAGCAAAATCTCCCACCGTGCCTAGCTGTGACATCCTCTCTTTATCTATGTCAACCTCGATACCCAGCGCGTTTTCCACACCAACTATGATCTGCAACCAGTGAAGCGAATCAGCCTTGATATCCGCCAGCCTCGTTTCTGCAGTGATATCCCGCTCACTGCACCGGGTAACGCGGGCGATGCTTCTGATTAGCTCATCTGACACTGCCATCCTTCTGTCTCCTTTCCCACACTGCAACTTACCGGACTTGCTGGTCAGAGCCTTTCAGTCTGGGCTCTCTTTCAGCATCTTCTGTCGCATCCGCTCCAACTCGCTCTTTAGTTGCTCCACAAATCCACTTTCTACAGCTATCTTGGCATGTCTGATGGTACCCAATATTTGTGGCGCCATGCTCCTTCCATGCGCCACCGCCACTACACCGTTCACACCCCACAACGGCCCCCCACCTAACGCTATTGCCGGGCTCAACAGCCTGTGCAGCGCATCGGTAACCTCACTCACTTCGGCGTTATTCAGTCTTCCTTTCAGTTTGCTGCCAAGCCATTCACTTAGGGCTTCACCCAGCCCCTCACATAACTTGACGATAATATTGCCTACGAACCCATCGCACACGATGACGTTCGCCTTACCGAGGGGGATGTCCATACCTTCCACATTGCCGATGAAATTGAGCCCGCTATTTTTGAGCAGAGAATAAGCTTCTTTAGACTGCGAATTGCCCTTCCCCTCCTCAGCACCAACATTCAGCAACCCCACGGTCGGATTGCTTATACCTAGGATAGTTCGGGCATAGACAGTGCCTGCCACGGCAAATTCCACCATGTGATATGGCTGGCAGTCAACATTGGCACCGAGATCAAGCACCACAGTGTTCGGCGCCAGACCTAAAAAAGGACCTCCCGCCACAGGCCTCTCCATCCCCGGTAAGGGCCCAAGGTACTTGTAAGCTGCCACCATAACTGCACCTGTAGGTCCAGCGCTCACCATAGCATCTGCCTGACCTTCCTTTACCAGCCTCACCGATAATGGTATCGGGCTATTCGGCTTTCGCCTCACAGCAAACACCGGTTCTTCCCCTTCAACAATAGTCTCAGTAGCCTCGACAATGCGCACAGCTAGACTGCCCACATGAAGATCAGCAAGTTCTTTTTCAATCTCAGCTCTTGACCCTACAAGCAGGACCTCCACGTCCAGCACTTTGGCCGCCTCCACTGCTCCCCGAACTACCTCGGCTGGTGCATAGTCACCGCCCATAGCATCAACTGCTACCCTTATCTTTCCTCTACCTGCCGAGCCAGCCATTTCCCCCTCCTTTCCTTGTCTGAGATATCTCACCAGCTGTGTGTGATCGCGCTTCCATGGCACACACTGTGACAATTCACGGCATTTTCCTTGCCGCAGATGCCAAAGCCAGGGCACAGCAGTGCCAGCTTTCTCCTCAATTCGTCCTTCACCATTGCCGTTCTTTTCTGTCCCTCACCCTTAACTTCAAAAATCTGCGCTGGACATACCTCAACGCACCTGCCACAACCATCGCATTTCTGCATGTCAATAGTAATATAGTACTCGCCAGTGCCATCGGCATAGCCGTATTGCGCCTTCAACGCTTCAACACTCTTGCCTTGCAAGCGCTCCTGGGCAAAAAGTGCCGCGCCCAGCGCGCCGCAAAGTTGAGGGTCGGGACACAACAGCGGCTCGAGCCCCACCTTTTCTGCGAGCCGCCTGACCATCCCTTTGTTTTTGGCAATGCCACCAGTGATGCTGAAGTCCTTCTGTATCGAGATCCGGTTCAATAGGTTGACTGAACGTACTGCTATGGCATCATGGAGACCGGCCAGTATGTCACTTTTGGGCACACCTTTTCTCAAATACGCTATAGCTTCCGACTTGGCAAACACAGCGCACACAGTATTGAACGGGATAGCATTCTTGGTCGCCAGGGATATGTCCCCGATGTCGCTCAGCGGCACATTCAATACATCAGCGATTAGCTCCAGAAACCTGCCAGTACCGCCGGCGCACTTGTCATTCATTACGAAGTTTGTCACCAAACCGTTTTCATCGCAATTGATTGCCTTGCAGTCCTGCCCGCCCATATCCAGAATGGTCCTTACCGAAGGGAAATACCATGTTATGCCTTTAGCATGGCAGCTTATTTCAGAGATATTTTCGTTGGCAAAGGGTACCAGCACTCTTCCATAGCCAGTGGCCACAGTATATCTAATATCCTCCAGCTCTAGGCCTGTACCCCGTAATGCTGTCCCAATGGCAGCATAAGCCGTCTTCACACTCTCCGGACCTGTATCTATAATCGCCGATGACAGGAGCTGATTATCGTTCATCACAACTACCTTAGCTGCACGAGAACCGATGTCTATACCAGCGACAATCATTGAGTAGCTCCTTTCTTAAAGGTCTCACCGGCAATCAAAGCAGCCCCTACAGCGCCTACAATTTGTGGCTCCACAGGCACCAGAACAGCAAAGCCTAACTCCTTCTCCAGCACCTTCACCAGCCCCTTGTTGAGTGCTACCCCACCCGTCACAACCACATCCTTGGTCAGGCCCACCCTTTTAACCAGCGACATCAACCGGCTCACCACCGAATTATATACGCCAGCTACTATCTCCTCCTTCGGTGTGGGAGGCACACGATGGATATGAGATATTATTTCGGACTCGGCAAAGACAGCGCATGTACTGGTGATTTCAGCAGCCTTATCAGGTACGGGCAGATTTCCCATCTCCGCCACCGGCATTTGCATTAACTTTGCCACCTGCTGCAAAAATAACCCGGTTCCGGCAGCGCACTTGTCTTGATTTGCCCAGTCTACGAGGCGTCCTTTCTCACTAACTTTGACTACTGTGCTCGTCTCAGCACCCAGGTCTATCACCAGCCTGCCAGTTGGAAAGAAGTACCAAGCACCGCGCGCCAGGCACGTGGCAATCGCCTTCTGCCCTTGCCCGAATGGAACAACCCTGCTGCCAATGCCCGTAGAAATTATGTAACAATCGTCCCCGCCACCAGCTTTCTCCAGAGCCTCCGCCACAGCTTTCCTCGCCATTTGTTCGACTTCGTCTCCGGAATGTACCACAGCATAGGACAAGATCTTGCCCTCCTCCATGACAACTGCTTTGGTCGTCAGACTCCCTATGTCAACACCGACTGCTTTCATTGGCTTTTCCCTAGCGCTCTTCTAGAAGCTCGAAGAACTGCTGCAACTTTTCTCCCACCTCCTCCTCAGAAGTGACTGTGGGGTCCACCACATCACAGTCTATCACCAGCATCGGCACACCTATATCAGCAAGGATATCCTTGAATAGCTTTATCGTGGCACAACTGTGCCGGCAGCCCACATCTGCGTAGTATATAGCACCGTCAACTTTGTAATCCCGGGCACACTCAACAATAGCATCTAACGCACGCTGGTCCAGAGGGCCATACATACGCATTTCCGGTATCATATAAGACTTTCTGGCTACACTCTCCAGCGGACGCGAGGGGTCAAGCCTACCCTCCCCCCAGAAAGTAAAGAAAGGTTCTATCACGCTGACTGCCCCGTATTCTCTCGATATCCTGTCAAGGAACGCCATCAGATACATTGGCGGGATAAAAAGGGTCATTAGACGGAAGCGCTCCTCCCTGACCGCACCTTTCCCGGCCTTAACAGCGTCACTCAATTCCTGATACAACGTCTCCAGATATTCCAACGCCTCCGGCTGCCCCGGGAAAAGGTAGTCGACTGTAAGTAGCTCCAGAAAGCCTTGTGGCCGAAACGGTGTGGGCACATTTTTCCTGAGGTCGTTTATCTGTCGCACGAGTTCAATCTGCCTATCCATTCGAGCCACGATTTCGGCTAGCCTGTCCCAGTCCATCTTTCTGCCGGACATTTCTTCGAGAAACCGGACCATGTCCTCAAGTTCGCTCACCAAGTAGTCCACCTCGTGCTGGCTCCGCTTGAAGGGGCGGTCGAGAAAGAACCCGGGGCAACCACAGATGTCCATGATTAACTCCCCGCTCTTGGCAGTGTTATCACAGACCATGTTAGACCACAACATGACATCGGGACTGGGTAAGGCACCGTTGGCAAATGCACCAGCAAGTCCTCGATGTGGCGTACATATTTCCTGAGCCATCCCTAACTGGGCACCGGAGGCTAATATATCACTGCACTCACCGCTGAACAGGGATATTGTCCAGGTTGTTGTCTCAGTATGCATCGGCACAAGCCCCATCGCATAGATGATCTCTGCTGGGAAGAAGACAGTGTGCCCTACCAGAAACCCGCCCTCTTCCTTAGCTTTTAGCACACGGGTAAAATACTTTTCCAGCATTTCGTAGTAGATGAACTGGCTTCGCCTTGCCTCGGGGTCTGCACGAAGCATGCGGCGTACCAGACGACATGCCCTGATAATGGTGCTTATTTTGTTCTCACCTGCAGATAAAGTCATTTCCGCCTGGCCTCCAGCATTTCAATGAAAGCCTGCACCCTCGTTCTTATCTGCCCCGAACCTGAAGTGCCATATTCTATGTCCAGGGCTAGAACCGGTATATCATATTCCGCCAGCCTTTTCCGCAACAACGGCAGGTCGTGCGCGTAGGGCACACAATACCTTATGGTCTCGCTGATAACACCGTCTACACGAAATTCTAGAGCCGCTTTAACTATCCGGTTGAACCGCTCTTCCGAAGGCAACATGCGCGCGCAGGGGAAATTGTTGAGATAGCGCCGGGAAATAGCCTCGGTCAGCGGGCGTGACTCTTCCAGAACCACCGGGTCACCCCAGTAACGCGTGCTGGTACAGAGTTCGTCTGTCACCACTAGCCCACCCTGGTCTTCGATAAATTTAACGAACTCCGGATTGGTGAGCACGCTTCCCACCAGCATCAGCCTCACTCTGCCAGTGTACTCCCGATTCGCAGCCGAAATCTCGTCGAGCAGCTCCTTAAGCCAGCAGTTGAATATCTCCTTCGGCATCCGGAAGCTCGCGTTGAGCACTTCCAGCGTCTCGGCCCCTGATATCGGTGGCTTGTCATGTTTCCGTAGCTCGTAAAGTGCTCGCAGCAGTTCTCTCGCCTCATTATAAAGCCGGACCGAGTCCCGCAATGCTTCATCGCTTATCCCGACACCGATGTATTTTTCAAGCTGCTCCTTGAAATCCAGCACTTCCCGGTGGTAAAGCGCATGCGCCCGCTCAGTATACTTACGCGGCACAGTGAGCACATGGTCAAACGGTGTTCTTACGTACTGACGCCAAAGGTCGAAAAGGCGCCTGGCGCCATCGCAAGTGGAGCCACCCACAACCCCATCGAGAAAATCATAGTCACCCCTTATCCCCATCTGTAAGCAACTGCGGGAAAAGGAGCAATTGTTGACATACATATAGGCATTGCCATCGTCAAGATCTGTCTCCCGAGAATAGCCCACAATACGGATAGGCAAGATACCGGCGGCATGTATTATCTCTTCGGGCACATAAGTGCAAAGCCAGCCGAAGACCTTCCCACCCCTGCCCTTCCATTCCAGAAGCTCCTTGTTTCTCGGGAAGGCCTCATTCACCTGCCTGAACCTTTCCAGGACAACTAGCTTCTGCGCCACAGCTTGCTTAGTATTGTCTGTCATAGCGCCCGCCTTGTCTTGTAGGGCACCTAAGATTCAGAGCACACTGTCTTATATTGCGACCTCAGGATGAAACCCTACAAAGATAACCCCCGGACCAGCACCGTAACCCATAACCGGACTGAACTCACCGATAACCATACTCAAACACTGGAAGCGCTCTTTGAGCTGCTGGGCAAAGCTTTTTGCCTCGTCCAGAACTGCAGCATGAGTGACCATAAAGTGAAGCGCCTTAGTCGCCATCTCACGCTCTATCATGTTCAGGATGCGTTCCAGTCCATCGCTCTTTTTCCGCACTCTATCAACAAACTCCACCTTTCCGTCGGCTGTGAGTTTATTTATCGGCTTGATATTGAGTAACGAAGCTATCTGCGACGCCGCCTTTGAAATCCGCCCGGTGCGATAAGCATAGCGAAGGGTATCCAGCAGCATCAAACCCCCAGCCACTTGCCGAACACGCTGAGCGTACTCCGCCACCTCATCAAGTCGCTTCCCCATAGCTGCAGCCTTGGCAGCTGCCAGCACCACCAACCCCTGTGTGGAAGCACAAGCCTTGGAGTCCAGTATGCGCACGGTAATATCCGGTCTTCGTTCGCGAAGCAGCTCTACCGCCAGGGCTGCCGTCCTCGAAACTGCGCTTAACGCCGATGATACGGTAATGAAAAGTATCTCCTTTGACTGCTCGGCAAGCTCTAAGTACACACCCAGCAGATAGTCGGGAGGAATTGCCGAGGTTACGAACCGATTGGGGTCCTCTTTTATCAGGCGGTATGCATCGGCCGTCTTGAGAGTAACACCTTCGATATAGGTCTGCCCGTTGACAATTATATGTGCCGCAGGCACAACTCTGATATTATTCTCCCTGACTGACTCCTCAGGTAAGCAGGCTATCGTATCTGTCATCACCAGAACCTTTGACATCTTTCGCCTCCTGCCATCTGGTCTCACACCGCTCAACACTAGCCCACCAGATAACCACCATCGACCACTATCATTTCACCGGTTACGTAGTCGGATAGCTCAGACGCCAGAAACAAAGCTACCCGGGCTATATCGTCAGCATCACCCATTCTCCCCAGCACTATCCTGGCCATAAACGACTTCAGCTCTCGCCGTTGAGCTGCCTCCTGCTCGGCTGAGGCTGAGTTGCCAAGATGCGCCGACACCCACCTGGTTATGACACTACCAGGAGCTATAGCATTAACCCTGATGCCATACGGCCCTAGCTCTCGTGCTAGACTTTTGGTCAGCGCCCAGACTCCACCTTTGGAAGCATCATAAGCGGACATTCCACTTGCCGAAGGATGTAAAGCCTCAATGGAAGCTATGTTTATGATGCAACCGCCCCGGCGCTGCCTCATCATCTCCACCCCAGCATATCGGCTACAAAGAAACGTGCCTCTCAGGTTCACAGCTATCACTTCATCGAAGTCTTCACCACTCATAGTACCTAGCGACTTTCTGGGATAAACACCAGCATTGTTCACCAATATGTCCACCCCACCAAACTGCCCCACACAGGTTTGCACCATCCTCTGTACATCTTCCTCACAGCTTACATCGCAACCAAATGGATAGGTGGAATACCCCCGAGCCAACAAGGCCTGCGATGCTGTTTCAGCCTCACCACCATCAATGTCAGCCAGGAGCACCGAGGCCCCCGCTTCGGCTAGTCGGGAGGAGATGGCAAACCCGATACCTCTCGCCCCACCGGTCACAATAGCAACCTTCCCCACAAGCTCAATAAGTTCCCGCAAAGGCTTTTCTGACATCAGTGCCTGCCTGCAAACAGACCCGTCCAGCTATAATACCTAGTATAGCTAGGTATTATAGGTTCAAGTCTCATTCGTGTCAAGATTAAAAAGGGACAGCAACGTCCTCTGCCAGCTACCGAACATTGTCAGTAACAAAAGTCAGGCCCTCTCAGCTTCCGTCGAATATTTTGCAATCCGACCTATTGACAAACATACACGCTCCCTTTAGAATCCATGGTACCTAGCATTACTAGGTATCCGGTTGGTGGCAGGCTGCAACCAAGATGGCAGTACAGAGGACTGATTTCAACACCCTGGATATCGGCTTTCAATTCCCGGTATCAACATACTCTATCAGTGAAGATTGGCACTCGGCTTATATCCAGGCGGTAGGGGACGACAGCGAATTATACAATCGAATAAACCTGATCCCCCACATTTCCGTGCTGACTCTGGCAATGGCTGAGATGTCAAAAAATATTTCACTGCCTGAAGGAGCCATCCTGGTATCACAGACGCTGGAATTCTACCGTCCCGTTCACCCGAACGACTCCATCACCGCCATCGCCACAGTGACCGAAAAACTAAACTCCAGAAGGCTTGACCTTCTTGCCATCGGACTTCGTCTGTTCAATCAGAACAACGAGGAAATAGCTTTCGCTGAAACAAGATTTATACTCAACTATAGCCAGAGAATTTAAGGTAGAGAGATGGATA
>Ga0315298_1001318_pt1 | contig 46057 bp, 44 predicted proteins | sample WHS_1_MG_FD_203077 | JGI IMG/M metagenome (GOLD analysis project Ga0315298, IMG submission 203077) | Extremophilic microbial mat communities from Washburn Hot Springs, YNP, Wyoming, USA - WHS_1_MG | ecosystem: Environmental > Aquatic > Thermal springs > Hot (42-90C) | place: USA: Wyoming...
CGCTCCGAAATTGAAAATGGGCCATTTTGCGCCATTTTGAAGTCGGTGACACCTACCCGAGCAAATTTCGACTTGTTTTTTCAGTCGGTTACTATGAGGTCTGGGTCAAATCTCCGGACAGTAGTGATGTGAGAGACGAAGAAGTTTTTGTAATCAGGCGGAATGAGAATTTTATAAATAATATTATTGTCGGTTGTTATATTCTCAAAGACGATATTGACCGATTAGCATATTTGGGTGTTGTGCATCTGGTCCAAGACAAAGTGATTCAGATAAAAATCAGATATGATTTTAAAGTTCTGGGAACGATTCCTGAATCGATAGATGCACTGAAGAATATTAGCGTACGTCCAGTTGTTCCTGTAACTGCGCTTCAGCAACTAATAAATATGGAGGATGCCAATGGCTGAACGTTATTTTGCAAAGGTGGTATCTACGCCTGACAAATATAGTGTGGTAATAAATAAAGGCGCAGATCAGGATATTCATGTAGGGCAAAAATTTTTGGTCGTTGGTCTTGGCGATATAATCATTGATCCAGATACAGGCGAAGAATTAGAGAAGCTTGAAATTGTTCGCGGTCAAGTCTCCGCTGAACACGTACAAAAAAAAATCGCAACCTTGAAATCATGTGAATATGAAAAATCAAGCGATGTGAAACAAATAAAGAAAGTTACTGCACGGGGTGGGTATGCGATGCTCGGGCCTCAAGATACGGTGACCGAATCGATAACGCCTGGCGAGCAACATCTGAAAATAATTTCTGGAGCTAAAATTGGTGATTTTATTATCAAACTATAAAATCTGGCCTACCTCGCGCGACCGATTAATCATGATCTCAGTGGCTATACAGATGCTTCGGCTACCCTACACCGTTGGTGCGTGACTAGAGGCTGAAGAAAACTGTAAGCGGTCGTATGAATAGGCTAAAGTTACCTTATACTTATCGGGGTGTGAGCGGGATAATTTTTTGTATCACATGGAGGCATTCACGGAAAGGCAATAAATACAATCGTATAGGATTGGCATTGAAGACGTCATATAGGGCAGAGTAATGCAAATTGCCTCGTAGCAGGTTTCGCTCTTAAAATTTGAAACCACCTAGTGTAATAGATTATTTCTAATTCAATGATAACATTTATAAGAACCCAATTAGAAGAGAGCAGGCAATGTTTTTCTGTATCATCGAAGGAGAGGCATCAGTATGAGTATCGACAAAAAAAATAAAAAAATAAATATATTTATAGACACAAACATATTTCTTGGCTTTTTTGAAACGAAACCAGATAGCTTGTCAGAGCTAGAAAAGCTAGTAGAGCTTGCAAACAGTGATGCCATATCCATTCTCCTTCCAGAACAAGCAAAAAGAGAATTCTGGAGAAACAGGGAAAAAATAATCAAGAAAAACATAAACGAATTTGAACAAAAAAATTCGCTTGGTGCACCACCAGTCATAGTTAGGGAGCATGTAAAGTTTTCTGATCTAAAAAGCCTGTGCGACGAAGCAGATAAATTAAGAAGGGAAATATCCATATCAATAAAAAATGAAATAGATTGTCAGGGAACATATGCCGATAATATAATAAGAAAGATATTTGACATATCTAAGAAAATAGATACGGATGATGACAATATTTTTAATGACGCTCAGAAAAGAGCGTTGTGCCATATTCCACCTGGGAAAGACGACGATATTGGGGACAGGCTTTGTTGGGTCGGCCTACTAAAAACTGCGCCAGAAGCTTCAATACTTTACATTGTTTCAAACGATACAGATTATAAAAGCGAGGGCTTCTCCGATAGTATCAGGCCGTACCTCGATTACGAGTGGAAAACAAAAAATGGTGGGTCCATAAAACTGTTCAATAGAATATCACAACTTATTGCAGAAATTATAGAAAATGCGGAAAAATCAATTGAGGAAGAAAAATACACCCTTGCAAATGAGCTGAAAGAAAGCCATTCATTTTCAGAAACCCACTCAGTTATAAGAAGCATTGTTAAATACACGGATTTCAACGCCGAACAACTTAGGGTTATTTGCGATGCTGCAATAGAAAACGAACAAGTAAGATGGATAATTGGCGATCAAGACGTCAGACAACTTTACGAATTTATCTTGAAAAAATATAAAGAAGTTATTGGTCTTGACTGCATTGAGGAGTTGACCAACATGCTAAAACGGAAAGTCGTTATCACAATAGACGAAATAGGGTGCTTGAACAATAAAATAGATATTGATAAATACATTGAAAATCTAGAACATTCTTTATCTGTTCGTTACAATGTGGTAGTTAAGAATGGAAGGGCTGTTTTTGACGCTGATTATAGTAATACATCGCACATAATTAGCATTGTCGCAAATGCTCCAGAAAGCGAAGCCAGAGAAATACAGAATCATATTCACGCAACTGCAGAGATGTATATGCATCATAAAGCTGTTTAATATCAAGATTTAATAGACTCCCCATTTCGGGGCAATTTCCGGCTTTCAAAATGTTCATCAGCCCGACTTTCTTTCTATAGGCACCTCGAAAAACCTAGCTGGACAAAAATACGGCATCACGAAATCAAAGAGATGCAGCGCTACATTCTGCAAAAATTGGGGTTTTTCGATGTGCCCCTATGTCTAGTAAACGTCGGCAAAGTGTGTAGCGTACAGACCTCAAACGTATCAGTGACCGCTTCCGCTGCACTGTAGACCTTCGAATTATGGTTGGACATTACGCGCGAGACGAGATTTTTGTGTTTTGGTGCCACTTCACAAGAAGTGGCAGCCTATGTTTGGCTGCCTGGTATCGCATGATCTCATTTTATGTGTCGCGCCAGTCTCACTTTATGTGGCGGGAATCTCACTTTATGTGTCGTCCAATGTGGGTCAGCCCGCTTATTCCCAGCTCAGCGCCCCGCCGGTCTGATACTCGGTAACCCGCGTCTCAAAAAAGTTCTTCTCTTTCTTGAGATCCATCATTTCGCTCATCCACGGGAAGGGATTCTGTACGCCCGGATATTGCTGCGGCAAACCAAGCTGCACCAGACGGCGGTTGCCGATATATTTGACGTATTCCCTAAAGACCGGTGCATTCAGGCCGAGTACGCCGCGAGGCATGGTATCGTCGGCGTAAGCACATTCCAGTTCCACACCGCGGCGGATCAGGTCGATGATTTCCTGCTGGAACGCCTCCGTCCAGAGTTGCGGATTTTCCACCTTGATCTGGTTGGCCATATCGATACCGAAATTGCAGTGCATGGATTCATCGCGCAGGATGTACTGATACTGCTCCGCCGCGCCCACCATTTTGTTCTGTCGGCCCATCGCCAGAATCTGGCTGAAACCCACATAGAAAAAGGTGCCTTCCATAATCGCCGCAAACACGATCAGCGAGCGTAATAATTTCTGGTCATTTTCCAGGGTGCCGGTTTTGAAATGGGGGTCCGCCAGAATGTCGATAAAGGGCATCAGAAACTGATCTTTATCCCGTACCGAAGGTACCTCATGGTACATGTTGAATATCTCGCCCTCATCGAGGCCGATGGATTCGACAATGTATTGATAGGCGTGGGTATGAATGGCCTCCTCAAAGGCCTGGCGCAGCATATACTGGCGGCATTCCGGGGCGGTGATATGACGATAGGTGCCCAGCACAATATTGTTGGCTGCCAGGCTGTCCGCCGTCACAAAAAAGCCCAGATTGCGCTTCACGATACGCCGCTCGTCCTCGGTCAGCCCCTTGGGGTCTTTCCACAGGGCGATGTCCCTGGACATCTGAATTTCCTGCGGCATCCAGTGGTTAGCACAGGCGGCAAGGTATTTATCCCAGGCCCATTGGTATTTAAAAGGCACCAGTTGGTTGACATCAGCGTGGCCGTTAATGATGCGCTTGTCTTCGGCGCGCACCCGTTCAAAGCTGGTCGTGCCAGTCTCCTCGATGCCACCAACATGTTCCGGACGCGTCGTTAACGGTCCGTTGGGAATGGATTCTTTACGAAGATTTTCTTCAAAACTTAACATGATGTTTTCCTCTTTTAAACCATTCCCGTATCACTGGCAGGCCTCACAAGTCGGGTCGTCGATCGCGCAGGCTTTGGGTTGACCTGATACAACGGCATTGAGGGTGCCCGTCTGCACCGTCGACTTTTCCGCTGCCGTGGCGCCCAGTGAGCGCAGGTAGTAGGTGGTCTTCAGGCCGCGTTTCCAGGCTAGCCGGTAGGTCTCGTCGATTTTCTTGCCGGAAGGCTGGCCGAAATAGAGGTTGAGACTCTGGGCCTGATCCAGCCATTTCTGCCGCCGGGCCGCCGCTTCCACCAGCCATTCCGGGTCGGTTTCAAAGGCATTGGCATACAGGGGCTTGATGCTGGCCGGAATGCGGTCTACGGGCATGACCGAACCATCGAAGTATTTCAAGTCATTGACCATGACCTCATCCCAGAGTTCCAGGCGTTTCAGGTCGTGGACCAGATAGCTGTTCACCACCGTAAACTCGCCGGACAGGTTGGATTTGACATAGAGGTTCTGGTAAATCGGCTCAATTCCCTGACTGACACCGACAATGTTGGAGATGGTGGCCGTCGGTGCGATAGCCAGGCAATTGCTGTTGCGTATCCCCGCTTTGACCTTGTCGCGCAGTGCAGCCCAATTCAGGCGCTGGCTGCGGTCCACGTCCACGCCGTGCTCACGGCTGGCCGCGAGCCGTTCGATGCTGTCGATGGGCAGGATACCCTGACTCCACAAGGACCCTGGGAAGCTCTGATAGCTGCCCCGTTCCCGGGCCAGATCGGCCGACGCATCAATGGCATGGTAGGAAATGACTTCCTGGCTGATATCGGCAAAGGCGAGGGCTGCGGCCGAAGCGTAAGGAATCCGCATCTGCAACAGGGCATCGGAGAAGCCCATCAGTCCCAGGCCCACCGGCCGGTGCCGCAGGTTGCTGTTGCGCGCCTTGGCGACGGCGTAGTAGTTCATGTCGATGACATTATCCAGCATCCGCATGGCCACCCGAATGGTGCGGCTCAGCTTCTCCTCATCCATGAGCGCCAGCAACGCTTCCGGGCTGCTGTCCGCGCGCAATGCGCCGGTGTCGGTGCTCGCCGTTGCCCGCAAATGGGATACCAGGTTGACGGACCCCAGGTTGCAGACGGCAATTTCCCTGGCATTGGTGTTGAGGGTGATTTCGGTGCAGAGATTGGAGCTGTGCACCACCCCGACGTGCTGCTGCGGGCTGCGCAGGTTGCACGGGTCCTTGAAGGTGATCCACGGATGGCCGGTCTCGAAGAGCATGGTCAGCATTTTGCGCCAGAGATGAATGGCGGGCATGCGCTTGAACAATTCGATGCTGCCCGCATCCGCCATGCGCTCATAGTGCTCATAGCGCTCCCGGAAGGCCGACCCGGTGAGGTCGTGCAAATCTGGCGTTTCGTTGGGGCTGAACAGCGTCCACATCGCGTTGCTTTCCACGCGCTCCATGAAGAGATCGGGGATCCAGTTGGCGGTATTCATATCGTGGGTGCGGCGGCGGTCGTCGCCGGTATTCTTGCGCAGTTCGAGGAACTCCTCGATATCCATGTGCCAGGTTTCCAGGTAGGCGCAGACCGCGCCTTTGCGCTTGCCGCCCTGATTGACTGCCACCGCCGTGTCATTGACTACCTTGAGGAAGGGCACGACGCCCTGCGATTTGCCATTGGTGCCTTTGATGAAAGAGCCTAGGGCACGCACCGGCGTCCAGTCGTTCCCCAGGCCGCCACTGAACTTGGAGAGCATGGCGTTTTCCTTGATGGCTTCGTAGATGTCATCCAGGTCGTCACCCACGGTGGTCAGGAAGCAACTGGACAACTGCGGGCGCAAGGTTCCGGCATTGAATAAGGTCGGCGTCGAGCTGACGAAGTCGAAGCTGGACAGCACCTCATAAAAGGCAATGGCATGGGTTTCGCGGTCGACTTCATTGAGCGCCAGACCCATGGCCACCCGCATCCAGAAGGCCTGCGGCAATTCGATGCGACGCTCCCGCACATGCAAAAAGTAGCGGTCATACAGAATCTGCATGCCCAGATACTGGAAGTTCAGGTCCCGCTCTGGCTTGAGTGCGGCGCTGATACGCTCCAGATCATACTGCCCCAGACGCGGGTCGATCAGCTCATTCTGGATGCCAGTTTGCAGATAGTCGCGGAAATATTGGGGATAACGTGCGGTCATCTCCGCCTGAGTCGCCGCTTCCCCGAGCACCTCCCAGCGCACGCGGTCGAGGAGCAGGCGCGCCGAGGCATAGGCGTAGGCGGGATCGCGCTCGATCAGCACCCGGCTGGCAAGAATGGGGGCCTGAAACAGCTCATCTTCGCTGATGCCGTCGTAGAGATTCTTGACGGTATTGCCGAGAATGGCATCTATCGACACTGCGCTGCCCAGGCCACTACAGGCTTCTTCGATAACGGCGCGCAGTCGTGCCATGTCCAGTGCCCGCTGGCTGCCATTCGGATGGCTGACCTTGATAACCGGGACCTCGGCTGGGGTTCCCGCCGCAGCTTGCTGGCGGCGTTCCCGCGCGCGCTCTTCGCGATAAAGCACATAGGCCCTGGCGACTTCGTGTTCGCCGGCGCGCATGAGCGCCAGTTCCACCTGATCCTGAATGTCTTCAATGTGAAAGGTGCCGCCCCCCGGCTGGCGCCGTTTCAGTGCTTCAATCACCTGTTCCGTCAGACGGCTGACGAGGTCACGGACGCGCGCGCTGGCCGCTCCGCTGCCGCCTTCCACGGCCAGGAAGGCCTTCGTCATGGCGATGTGGATCTTGCCGGCGTCAAAACTGACCATCGCGTTGTTGCGACGGATGACTTTGTAGTGGCTCGCTTCGGAGGGGTCGTAGGCAGGGTTGCTGACGATGGCTTGGGCGGCAGGATGAGACATGGGCGACTCCTATGATCGGGGCGTTAGTGGACGCAAACTGCGAGGCAGCGTAAAGGGATACGCCGGGGCGGCGTGCAAAAGCGGATCGCAGAACGCCCAAGCACTAAATATAGACCTGTTTCTGCTGGTGTCAACTATATCTTGTGCGTAATGTCGTGCACAAGTCTGGCAAAAGATGTGGATAACCTAGCCAGGAGTATCATTTAACAATGAAATTTTATCTCTATGTCCGTGGGCGGGAGGCAGGGTGTCTCTACCGGTTTATGAATTTGGACTTGTTCTAAGCCACCGGTTGGGCGCATACTGATTACATTATCTGTCAGGAAGGAACGTCATGACTGCCTCAGCCTTGGAAATTGCCCGCGCTACGCTTTTTGCTCCCGGCGGAATCAGCGAAGGGGAGTTGGAAAAAGTATTCGGCCGCCTCTCCCATCGCGCCCTGGACGATGCCGACCTGTATTTTCAGTACAGCCGCAGCGAGGGCTTTAGTCTGGAAGAAGGGGTCGTGAAGTCGGGCAGTCACTCTATCGAACAAGGCGTGGGTGTGCGGGCGGTGAGCGGTGAACGTCAGGGTCTGGCCTATTCTGACGAAATCGCCGTGGATGCCTTGCTGACGGCGGCAGATGCGGCGCGCGCCATTGTCCATCATCCGGGACAGGGGAAAGGGCTGGTCTGGCAGCGGCGTCAGGGGCTGGCGCTTTATCCGCCTGTCGATCCCCTGGCTTCTCTTCCCAATAGCGAGAAAATCGCCCTGCTGGAACGCGTGGAACGGGCCGCCCAGGCCTGTGATCCGCGCATCGTCCAGGTGATGGCCAGCCTGAGTGCCCGTTTTGAGGTGGTGCTGGTGGCGCGCCTCGACGGTACCATGGCTGCCGACGTGCGCCCCCTGGTGCGCCTCAACGTCTCCGTCATTGTCGAGCAGGGCGGGCGTCGCGAGCAGGGCAGTGCTGGTGGCGGCGGTCGTTACGATTATCAGACCTTTCTTCAGGGCGACATGGCTGAAGACTTTGCCCGTGAGGCCGTGCGTCAGGCTCTCGTCAATCTGGAGGCGGAGGCGGCCCCCGCCGGCTGCATGGAAGTGGTCCTCGGGCCGGGATGGCCGGGCATATTGCTGCATGAGGCTATTGGCCATGGTCTGGAGGGTGACTTCAACCGCAAGGGTACCAGCGCCTTCAGTGGCCGGGTCGGCCAGCGGGTCGCGGCGCCGGGCGTTACGGTTGTCGATGATGGTACTCTGGATGGCCGCCGTGGCAGCCTGAACGTCGATGATGAAGGAACCCCGACCCAGTGCACGACGCTGATTGAAGATGGCATCCTCAAAGGCTACTTGCAGGACACCCTCAATGCCCGCCTGACCGGAACGCGGTCGACGGGTAACGGGCGTCGCGAATCCTACGCGCACTTGCCCATGCCGCGGATGACCAACACCTACATGCGGGCCGGGGATCGCGATCACCAGGAAATCATCGCCAGCGTTAAACGTGGGCTCTACGCCGTCAACTTCGGGGGCGGTCAGGTGGATATCACTAACGGCAAGTTCGTTTTTTCTGCCTCTGAAGCGTATCTTATTGAAAATGGGAAGATAACCCGGCCAGTCAAAGGCGCCACCCTGATTGGCAACGGCCCGGATGTGCTCACCAGGGTTGAAATGATCGGCAACGACCTCCAACTAGATACGGGAGTGGGCACCTGTGGCAAGGATGGCCAGAGTGTGCCCGTAGGTGTTGGGCAGCCGACTCTGAAAATCCGTGATCTGACCGTGGGTGGAACACAAGGTTGAGAACCCTGCTCTTGTCAGGGTGTCTTGGGAAGGCTAACATCGAGCGATATATTGGTCTTATAATCGGTCTAATTCTCCCATTCGGGGGGTGTGCGAATGAATAATGTATTAAAAAACGTGCTGTTGTGGGTGGCGATTGGCGTCATTCTGATGCTGGTGTTTCAGAACCTCAATACGAGTAGTTCGACGCCGGCTCAGGCTATGGATTTCTCGACCTTCGTGAATAGTATCAAGCAGGGTCAGGTCGCCGATGTCACCATCAACGGTAATCATGTGAATGGCAGCCTCAGCTCCGGGCAGCAATTCAGCGTCTACACCCCGGTAAACGACACGCAAATCGTTCCCCAACTGCTGGCTGCCGGGGTGAAGATCTCGGTCAAGCCGCCGGAAGAGCAATCACTGTTGCTTTCTATCCTCATCTCCTGGTTCCCGATGCTCTTGCTGATCGGTGTGTGGATTTTCTTCATGCGCCAGATGGGCGGTGGTGGCGCGGGCGGTCGGGGAGCGATGACTTTCGGTCGCAGCAAGGCGCGGATGCTGACGGAAGAAAACAATAAGGTCACTTTTGCCGATGTGGCGGGCATTGAAGAAGCCAAGGATGAGCTTGCAGAGATCGTTGAATTCCTGCGCGATCCGCAGAAATTCCAGCGCCTTGGCGGACGGATTCCCAAGGGCGTATTGCTCATGGGTTCGCCGGGTTCTGGTAAGACCTTGCTGGCGCGTGCCATTGCGGGCGAAGCACGGGTACCTTTCTTCTCTATCTCCGGCTCCGACTTTGTGGAAATGTTTGTTGGTGTCGGCGCATCGCGGGTTCGCGATATGTTCGAGCAGGCTAAAAAGCATGCCCCTTGCATTATCTTCATCGACGAGATCGATGCGGTGGGTCGTCAGCGCGGTGCTGGTCTGGGTGGCGGTAACGACGAACGCGAGCAGACCCTGAATCAGTTGTTGGTGGAGATGGATGGTTTCGAGGGTACTGAGGGCATCATTGTTGTTGCCGCCACCAACCGTCCGGATGTGCTGGACCCGGCGTTGTTGCGGCCCGGTCGTTTCGACCGGCAGGTCACTGTACCGTTGCCGGACATTCGCGGGCGCGAGCAGATTCTGCAGGTGCACATGCGTAAGGTGCCGATTGCCCCGGACGTAGACCCCAAGGTCATTGCCCGGGGTACCCCAGGCTTCTCCGGCGCGGACCTGGCCAATCTGGTCAATGAAGCGGCGCTGATGGCGGCACGCAGGAGCAAGCGTCTGGTAGATATGCATGACTTTGAGGATGCCAAAGACAAGGTCATGATGGGGGCTGAACGCAAGTCGGTGGTCATGAGCGACAAACAGCGGGAAACCACGGCCTATCACGAGTCGGGCCATGCGGTGGTCGCTAAGTTGTTGCCGGGCACGGACCCGGTGCATAAAGTCACCATCATTCCGCGTGGTCGTGCCCTGGGGCTCACCATGCAGTTGCCGACGGAGGATCGTTTTAATTACGAGCGTCAGGAAATTCTCTGTAACATCTCCATTCTCATGGGTGGGCGCATTGCAGAAGAAGTGTTCCTCAACCAGATGACGACAGGCGCGGGTAACGACATTGAGCGTGCCACCGACCTGGCGCGGCGCATGGTGACCCAGTGGGGCATGTCCGGCATCGGGCCGATGGTCATTGGTGAAAAAGAGGAAGAGGTGTTCATTGGTCGGGAAATGACCAAGCACAGCAATATCTCCGAGCAGACGGCGAGAACCGTAGACGGAGAGGTGCGCGATATTATCCAGGAGCGCTACGGCATTGCCCGTAAGCTGATTGAGGAAAATCGCGACAAGGTCGAGGCCATGGCCCGGGCTCTGCTGAAGTATGAAACGCTGGACGCGGGGCAGGTGAGTGACATCATGGCAGGCCGCGACCCGCAGCCGCCGGTAGAGGGTGCGGGAAACTATCCCTCCACACCCGGTGGTAATGTCACGACGGCCGACAAATCGGGCGGGCAGCCGTTGCCTGGCCTGAATCCGGGAGAACACCCCGTTTGACCCTGACGCTGGATTGCAACGGGCGCCCGCTGGTTCTCGGGCGCCCTTGTGTTATGGGGGTGCTCAATATCACCCCTGATTCTTTTTCCGACGGTGGCACCTATCTGTCTGTGGATGTTGCTCTTACGCGCGCTAAACGGATGTGGGAAGAGGGCGCCGATATCATCGATATCGGGGCGGAATCCACCCGTCCCGGGGCGCCAGCGGTGGCGCTGGAGGAAGAGTTGCGGCGCCTGCTGCCGGTATTAGAAGCGGTGGCGGCAGAGGTGCCGCTGCCTATTTCCATTGACACCAGCAAAGCAGCCGTTATGCGCGCCGCCTGGTCCTTGGGCGCAGGGCTCATGAATGATGTGACCGCGTTGCGTGCTGATCCGCTGGCGCTGGAGACCATCGCCGGGTTGGGTGTTCCCGCCTGTCTGATGCACATGCGGGGTACGCCGCAGAATATGCAAACAGAAACCCATTACGGCGATGTGGTAGCGGAGGTGAAGAGCTTCCTGCTTGAGCGCATAGAGCGTTGTGTTGCGGCAGGCATTCCCCGACAACATCTGCTCATTGATCCCGGCTTTGGTTTCGCCAAAGATCTGGAAGCCAACTGCAGTTTACTGCGCCATCTGGATGTCTTTGCGTCCATAGGTGCGCCGCTGCTCGTTGGTCTTTCCCGCAAGCGCATGATCGGCGAGCTTTCTGGCGCGGAACGGGCTACAGAGCGCGTGGCGGGCAGTATTGCCGCTGCACTTTGGGCAGTAGAGCGCGGCGCCCATATCGTGCGCGTCCACGATGTGGCGGAAACGGTGCAGGCGCTACGGGTCTGGCGCGGAATTGGTTTGAGTTGAAGATATGAAGATGCACCTTTTATAACTACAGGCAGGGTTGCGCCCCAGGCGCTGACAGGCCGCCCATACGTGGAGTCAAAGAAACTATGGCGAGAAAATGGTTTGGGACCGACGGTGTGCGCGGTCAGGTCGGTGATTCTGTTATTCATCCTGAATGGGTTCTCCGCCTGGGCTGGGCCGCTGGACATGTGCTCACGGCCGACGCGCCGGGGCGGCCCCGGGTGGTTATTGGCAAAGACACCCGTTTGTCGGGATACATGCTGGAGTCCGCTCTGGAGTCCGGTCTGGCGGCGGCGGGCGTCGATGTTTTGCTGGTCGGCCCCTTACCTACACCGGCCATCGCCTATCTGACCCGCACCTTGCGCGCGGATGCCGGTATTGTCATTAGCGCCTCGCACAATCCTTATCAGGACAACGGCATCAAATTTTTCTCTGGAGACGGTTATAAGCTGCCGGATGCCCAGGAGGAGGCCATCGAGGCATGGATGGACCGGCCCATGACCCTGTCTGCATCAGAGCGTCTGGGTAAGGCGCGGCGGGTCGATGACGCGGCGGGCCGCTATGTAGAGTTTTGCAAAACCACCTTCCCCGCCGATCTTGACCTGCGCGGTATGCGTCTGGTGCTGGACTGTGCGCACGGCGCTAATTACAAAGTGGCGCCGATGATTTTCGGGGAGTTGGGCGCCACCCTGGACTTGCTGGGGGCGGAGCCCAACGGCATCAATATCAACGATCAGGTGGGCTCCACCCATCCCGAAGCACTGCGTGCCGCAGTGCTTCGCACCGGCGCAGATATGGGCATTGCCTTTGATGGTGACGGTGATCGCCTGCTCTTGGTGGACGATCAGGGTGAATTACTCGACGGTGATGAAATTCTCTGGTTGCTGGCACGGGATATGTGTCAGCACGGCGAGCTCTCTGGTGTGGTCGGTACGGTCATGACTAATCTCGCTCTGGAACAGGCACTGGCTGGCTGCGGTGTGCCCATGTTGCGCGCGCCAGTGGGTGACCGTTATGTGCTGGAGGCCATGCGTCGCCATGGTTATCCGCTGGGTGGCGAATCATCGGGGCACATAATTACACCCGCGAACACTACCGGCGATGGCATCCTTGCCGCGCTGCGGATATTGGCTATCCTGCGCCGCGCTGGTGCGGCGCTGGCAGTGTTGCGTGAAGGCTACCGTCCTTTTCCTCAGGTGTTGAAGAGCGTGCGCATGGCAGGTGCGCACAGTTTGCTCGACCAGCCATTAGCGCATCAACTCATTGCGGAGGCGGAGGATCGTCTGGGAGGAACCGGACGCTTACTGGTACGGCCATCCGGTACGGAGCCCGTATTACGGATCATGGTAGAGGCAGCCTCTGCCGACGTGGCGGCCGACGTGGCGGCGATGCTGACCACAGAGTTGGTCAAGCTGGCCCTTACCCACACGGTCCCGGGACCGCTAAATTGACCATTCGAGACTGAATCTTTACACTGGCCGCTACATTAGATAATCATGACCGTGCCGTCGGCAACCCCCAGGGGACGATGAGGTCGTCGTGGACATTGATCATAAGGAAGAATTGCCGTGCGTCCCACAATGGTAGCAGGAAACTGGAAGATGAATGGTTTGAGTGCGGATGCAGTGCATCTTACTCAAGCCATTCTCCATGCCGGACTGGAGCCGATGCGCCCTGAGGTGGTGATCTTCCCGCCTTTTACCCTGCTCCACGCAGTGTCTCAGGAGGCTAAAAGCAGCGCCTTGCGCTGGGGTGGGCAAAACCTCTTCTGGGAGGCCAGCGGCGCCTATACGGGAGAAATATCCGGGGCCATGCTCCGTGATATGGGATGCCGTTATGTGCTGATCGGACATTCAGAGCGGCGGCAGATTTTTGCGGAGAGCGATGCGCAGATCGCCCAGAAGGTCAAAGTGGCGCTGTTGTCAGGCCTTATCCCAGTGGTTTGTGTAGGTGAAACAGAGGCGGAGCGTGCGCAAGGCACTACGGAGGCGGTATTGCGCCGTCAGGTCGAAGCCGTTCTGCCGCTGTTAAATCTCGAGGCGAGCCAATCCAATATGATCATTGCTTATGAACCCGTTTGGGCCATTGGCACCGGTCTGAGTGCCAGCCCTGAACAGGCACAGGCGGTACATGCTTTCATCCGTGGGTTGGTAGCCGCTTATTCGGCGCATCTTGCCAAACGCCTGTTACTGCTTTACGGCGGAAGCGTAAAAGGTAACAATGCAGCCGCACTTTTTGACCAGGCAGACATTGACGGTGGATTGGTCGGTGGTGCTTCCTTGCAGGCGGGTGAGTTTATCCAAATTTGTCGTGCTGCCGAGTCGGCAGGACGAGGAGGCTGAGTCGATGTACACGGCGTTGCTGGTATTCCAGGTCATCATTTGTATCGTGCTGGTGGGGCTTATTCTGATTCAGAAAGGGCAAGGTGCCGATATTGGCGCGGTCTTCGGGGGTGGTGGTTCGCAGACGGTTTTTGGTGCGCGTGGCGCAGGTAATTTCCTGAGCCATACTACCGCCGTGATTGGCGCCGTATTTTTTCTGAACAGCCTTGGGTTGGCCTATCTTTCCGACCACTCCAGCAGCAGTACGGTTTCTGGTATCACTTTGCCTAGCAAAGTGCCAGTGACCACAGCGGTACCTGTAGCGCCAGTCGTCGCTGCTCCGATGCAGTCGGCAGCAACGACAGCGGGGCCGGTGGCCGGTGCGGTTTCTTCTGCTTCTGCAGGAAAACCCCCCGTCAAGCCTTGACGTGGTTGGCGTGTCATGAGAGAGTTTTAAACGTTAAGCCGAAGTGGTGAAATTGGTAGACACACCGTCTTGAGGGGGCGGCGGCGCAAGCTATACCGGTTCGAGTCCGGTCTTCGGCACCAAATTGCAGCCCATAGGGCTGTTTTTTTGTCTCCGGTTTCATGTGCGACTCTGATTTTCATATAAAAAAATAATTTATAGGTGGCTTTGGATGAGGTTTTCCGGGGCCTGTATTGGGTGGAGGGGGTTGGGGATGTTGAACCACTATTTGCCAGTGCTCATATTTCTGCTCGTTGCATTGGTGGTTGGCGTAGTCCCGCTGCTGATGGGGTCTTCGCTGGGGCCAAGCAAGCCGGACAGCGAAAAACTCTCACCCTATGAATGCGGGTTCGAGGCTTTTGAGGACGCGCGCGTGAAATTCGACGTACGCTACTATCTTGTGGCTATCCTCTTCATTCTCTTTGATCTGGAGATTGCGTTCCTCTTTCCCTGGGCGGTAGTCTTCGATCAGATCGGGATGGTGGGTTTCCTCGCCATGATGATTTTCCTTGCCATTCTGGTCGTTGGCTTCATTTATGAATGGAAGAAGGGGGCGCTGGAATGGGAATAGAAGGTATCCTCGAAAAAGGCTTCGTCACCACGAGTATTGATACCGTGGTGAATTGGAGCCGTACCGGTTCTCTCTGGCCCATGACCTTCGGTCTCGCCTGCTGTGCGGTGGAGATGATGCACGCTGGCGCCGCGCGCTACGATCTGGATCGCTTCGGCATTGTCTTCCGTCCCAGTCCGCGCCAGTCCGACGTGATGATCGTGGCGGGGACGCTGGTCAACAAGATGGCGCCAGCCTTGCGCAAGGTCTATGACCAAATGCCGGAACCCCGCTGGGTAGTCTCCATGGGTTCCTGTGCCAACGGCGGCGGCTATTATCATTATTCCTACAGCATCGTGCGGGGCTGTGACCGCATCGTGCCCGTGGATATTTATGTGCCGGGTTGCCCGCCTACTGCCGAGGCCTTGCTTTTCGGCCTGATTCAGTTACAGAAAAAAATCCGTCGCACCAATACCATTGCCAGGTGAGCCATGACTGACGCACTCGAAAATTTGCGCCAGTATCTGGGCGCAGCACTGGGGGAGACACTGCGCAACGCGCGGATGGATCGCGGTGAGTTGACCGTGGAGTTGTCCCGTGAGGGTTTTTTAGCGGCGTGTCTCCGGCTTCGGGATGACGCGGACTGCGCCTTTGATTTGTTGGTGGACGTCTGCGGCGTGGACTATGTCGACTACGGCGATGGACTCTGGGAGGGTCCGCGCTTTGCCGTGGTCTATCATCTGCTCTCCCTGAAACATCGCCAGCGCTTGCGGGTGCGTATTTTTGCCGATGACGATCTGCCGATTGTGCCATCCGTAGTGGATATCTGGGCGGCGGCCAACTGGTTTGAGCGTGAGGCTTTTGATCTTTACGGGATTCTCTTTGACGGTCACCCGGACTTGCGGCGTATCCTCACGGACTATGGCTTTGTAGGTTATCCCTTCCGTAAGGATTTCCCCCTGGTTGGTACGGTGGAAATGCGCTACGACGCGGATCAAGGCCGGGTGGTCTACGAGCCGACGCGTACTGAGGAGCGCGTGGTGGTGCCGCGTATCATCCGCGAGGAAGAGGAGGGTCGCTACAATGCCCGAAATTAACAATTTCACCATGAATTTCGGGCCGCAGCATCCGTCTGCCCATGGCGTGCTGCGTCTGGTGCTGGAGCTCGATGGTGAGGTGATCGAGCGCGCCGATCCCCATATCGGTTTGCTGCACAGGGCCACAGAGAAGCTTGCGGAAAACAAGACCTATCTGCAGAACTTGCCTTATATGGACCGTCTCGATTATGTGTCGATGCTGTGCAACGAACATGCGTACTGCCTGGCGGTGGAAAAACTGCTCGGTGTCGAAGTGCCTGTCCGCGCGCAATATATCCGCACCCTGTTCGACGAGATTACCCGCGTTCTCAATCATCTGCTCTGGCTGGGTGCCTATGCGCTGGATGTCGGTGCGATGAGTGTCTTTCTCTACTGCTTCCGCGAGCGGGAAGACCTCATGGATGTCTATGAAGCCGTGTCCGGTGCGCGCATGCATGCCGCCTACTATCGCCCGGGTGGTGTCTACCGTGATTTGCCGGCACAGATGCCCCTGTATCAGCCGTCTCCTTACCGGAACGCTAAGCGTTTGACGGAACTCAATGGCAACCGCCAGGGCAGCATGCTGGATTTTATTGAAGACTTTACCCGCCGTTTTCCCACCTATGTGGATGAGTATGAAACCCTGCTGACGGATAATCGTATCTGGAAGCAGCGCACCGTGGGTATCGGCGTGGTGGGACCGGAGCGGGCCATTCAACTGGGCTTCACCGGTCCTATGCTGCGGGCTTCCGGGGTGGCCTGGGATCTGCGGCGTACGCAACCCTACGCGGCTTATGCGGAACTGGATTTTGACATTCCGGTGGGTAAAACCGGGGATTGTTATGATCGTTATCTGGTTCGTGTGGCCGAGATGCGGCAGAGCAACCAGATTATTGCCCAGTGTGTGGACTGGCTGCGCAAGAACCCCGGCCCGGTGATTACCGATGATTTCAAAGTGGCCACGCCGCCCCGCGAAGAGATGAAAACCAGCATGGAAGCGCTGATTCATCACTTCAAGCTCTTCTCCGAGGGCATGGCGGTCCCCGCGGGCGAAGTCTATGCCGCGGTGGAGGCCCCCAAGGGGGAATTCGGCATTTACATGATTTCCGATGGTGCCAACAAGCCCTACCGGATGAAAATCCGGGCACCCGGATTCCCGCATCTTGCCGCCATGGATGAGATGGCGCGGGGACACATGATCGCGGACGTGGTGGCTATTTTGTCTACCATGGACATTGTTTTCGGCGAGATCGACAGGTAAGCCATGTTATCGGAAAAGTCTCTGGCAGAAATTGCCCGTGAACGGGCCAAATATCCGGCGGATCAGGCACGTTCCGCCCTGTTGGCGGCGCTGCGCATTGCCCAGGAGGAACAGGGTTATCTGAGTGATGCGGTGATGGAGTATGTCGCCGATCTGCTCGGCATCCCGGCGATTCAGGTCTATGAGGTGGCTACCTTTTACAGTATGTACGACCTCGAGCCGGTGGGTCGGCACAAGCTCTGCGTTTGTGGTAGCGTATCCTGCTTTCTGAACGGCTCTGACGCGATACTTCAGCACCTCAGTGAGCGTCTGGGGGTGGGCCTTGGTGAGACGACCGCAGACGGTCTCTTTACCCTGCAGGAAGTGGAGTGTTTGGGTGCCTGTAAAGACGCACCGATGCTGCAGGTCGGTGATCACTATTACGGGAATCTGACTCCGGAGAGTCTGGATGCCTTGCTGGCGGAATTACGTGGGGGGGCCGACGATGTTCGTTAATGGTGTTACGCTGCAGAATCGTGGTTTGCCCGACTCCCACCGTCTTTCCGTATATGCCGGGACCGGGGGCTATGGCGCTCTGCGCAAAGTGCTGCTGGACCCCATGGCGCCAGATCAGATCATCAGCGAGATAAAAAAATCTGCTCTGCGTGGCCGGGGTGGCGCTGGTTTCCCTACCGGGCTGAAGTGGAGTTTTATGCCCAAGGGGGTGACGGGTACCAAGTATCTGCTTTGCAATGCCGACGAGGGTGAGCCCGGTACCTGCAAGGACCGGGACATCATGCGCTATGAACCCCATCGTCTGATTGAGGGCATGATTATCGGTGCCTACGCCATGGGGGCCAGTGCCGGATACATTTTCATCCGCGGCGAATTTGTGGAACCGATCCATATTGTGGAAGGGGCGCTGGAAGAGGCTTACGCGAAGGGTTATCTCGGACAGAACATTCTCGGCACCGATTTCTCCTTTGATCTGTATGTATATCGGGGCGCGGGTGCCTACATCTGCGGTGAGGAAACGGCGCTGATGGAGGCGTTGGAGGGGAAGAAGGGGCAGCCGCGCTTCAAACCGCCTTTCCCGGCCAGTTACGGCTTATACGGACGGCCTACCACCATCAATAATGTGGAAACCTTCGCCTCAGTCCCGGACATCATCACCAAGGGCGGTGACTGGTTCCTGAATTTGGGCAAGCCCAATAACGGCGGCACCAAAATTTTCTCGGTGACGGGTCATGTGCAGAAGCCGGGTAACTATGAAGTGCCCATGGGCTTGCCCTTTAAGGACTTGTTGGCGATGGCAGGCGGGCTGCGACCGGGTCGCCAGTTAAAGGCGGTCATTCCCGGGGGAACCAGCACGGCCATGGTGGCGGGTGCCGCCATGATGGATGTGACCATGGACTATGACTCCATCTCCAAAGCCGGTTCGGCGCTGGGCGCGGGTTCGGTGATTATCATAGATAACAGTGTTTGCATTGTGAAAACGGTGGAGCGTATTGCCCGCTTTTACATGCATGAATCCTGCGGCCAGTGTACGCCCTGCCGGGAAGGCATGGGCTGGCTGTGGCGGGTGATGCATCGCCTCGAAAACGGTCAGGGCCGAGAAGAGGACTTACAACTGCTGCTGGATGTGGGTTCGCGCATTGAGGGCCGCACTATCTGTGCCCTGGCCGATGGCGGCGTGGCTCCGGTGGTCAGCTCTATCCGCCTGTTCCGCGAAGAATATGAATACCACATTCAGCACAAGCGTTGCCTGATCAGCATGGGAGTTGCCTGATGCCGCACATCGAAATCGACGGGCAGGCCATTGAGGTGGCACCAGGGACCACCATTATGGAGGCCGCCGAGTCTTTGGGGATTTATATCCCGTTTTTCTGCTATCACCCGAAATTGTCGGTCGCGGCCAATTGCCGCATGTGTTTGGTGGATGTAGAAAAAGCTCCCAAGCCATTGCCGGCCTGTGCGACGCCCGTTGCCGATGGCATGAAGGTTGCGACCGCTTCGCGCAAGGCGAAGATGGCACAGCAGGGGGTGCTGGAGTTTCTGCTTATCAACCATCCTTTGGACTGCCCCATCTGTGATCAGGGTGGTGAATGTCCCTTGCAGGACATCACCATGGGCTTTGCTAATCCGCACAGCCACTACACGGAAGAGAAACGGGTCGTGGAGGACAAGAATATCGGGCCACTTATCGCTACGGAAATGACCCGCTGCATCCAGTGTACCCGCTGCGTGCGCTTCGGCCAGGAGATCGGCGGGATCATGGAGCTCGGGGCGACAGGGCGTGGCGAGCATATGGCCATTGGTACCTATGTCGCCAAGGCAGTGCAGTCAGAACTATCCGGCAACATGATTGACCTCTGCCCGGTGGGCGCTCTGACCAGTAAACCTTTCCGCTATAAGGCGCGTTCCTGGGAGTTGAAGCATACACCGGGACTCTGCCCGCATTGTTCGACGGGCTGTAATACCGATGTGCAGAGTCTGGGCCGTGAAGTGTTGCGGGTACTGCCACGTGCCAATCAGGCGGTGAATGAAGACTGGATTTGTGACAAGGGACGTTACGCCTATACCGGCCTGCAAGCCGATGATCGCGTGACGCAGCCCTTGCTGCGTGTCGATGGAGTATGGTGTGAGGTCTCGTGGGCGGAAGCGCTGGATGCCGCTTTGTCAGGACTGGAGCAGATGATCGCTCGGCATGGTGCGGGACGACTGGCCGGTCTGATTTCGGCCCAGTCCAGCAACGAAGAGCTCTTGCTTTTCCAGGCCCTGTTGCGCGGTCTGGGCAGCCCGCATGTGGACCATCGTCTGCGTCAGCAGGATTTCCGTGCGGATGCCGCGATGCCGACCTATCCGGCTCTGAACATGGCGTTGGAAGATCTGGAGCGCGAACCCGTTGTGCTGCTTTGCCACGCCTTTCCGCGGCAACAGCAGCCGCTGACCAACCATCGTCTGCGTAAGTCCGTGTTGCAGGGCGGTAAAGTGATTGCCATCGATAGCCTGCGTCGGGATTTCAACTATCCCGTAACCCAACTGGTGGCGGATGCAGGTGCTGATCTGGCCCTCTACGAGGCGCTCTGCAGCCAGTTGTCCGGTCATGCTGAGAAGGCGGACGCAGTGCCCTTGGCGCATGTCGCGAGCGACTTGCTCGCGGCAGACAACCCGCTGATTCTCATCGGTAGTGCTTTGCTGCACCACCCGCAGGCGGCGGCGATGATTGCACAGATTGAGACGCTTGCCGAGTTGGCGGGCGGGCGGGTGGGCTGGCTGGCGCAAGAGGCCAATAGCGCCGGGGCCTGGCTGAGTGGCTGTGTACCCCACCGTTTGCCAGGGGGGCATACGGCGCCTGCGCCGGGGCTGCCCGCCGATGCGCTTTGGGATGCGGATATGCGGGGTTTCGTACTCCTAGGCACAGAGCCGGGTGTGGACGCGATGCGCGGCGCAGCGGCGTTGGCGGCCTTGCAAAAAGCGGAGTTCGTGCTGAGCATCACGCAGTTTGCCGGCGAAGCCAAACAGTATGCTGACGTGATTCTGCCCATGGCGGCTTTTGCCGAGGGTTCCGGATCGTTCGTTAATAATGAAGGGCGCCTGCAATCCTTTCGGGCAGCGGTAAAAATGCCGGGCGAGGCGCGTCCCGCCTGGAAGATACTGCGCGTGCTCGGTGACGGTCTTAAGCTGTCTGGATTCCAGTTTAATGAACTGAGTGAAGTAACCGCCGCTTGGCAGCACGCAATCGGGGACTATGCGCTGGATGTGCCGCCTTTCCATGCTTTTCCCACTTTGGAGCCGGTCCCTGAGCCCATGTCTGCCGATGGGTTATGCCGTCTGGGTGACTGGTCCATCTATCAGGGCGATCCACTGGTGCGGCGTGCCGCGCCCCTCGCCCAGCCCGCCGTGGCGAAAATGCATCCAGATCAGGCCAAGGCGCTGGCCCTGCGCGGGGACTCCGTCGAAATCAGCAGTCACTGTGGCAAGATCTCGCTGCCTCTGGTACTGGATGTGCGGATTCCGATGGGTACTGTCTGGGTGCCGGCGGGGTATAACGAAACTGCCGCATTAGGCGCCACATACGCAACCTGCGCGGTGACCATGGCGACACTGCCTGCCGTTGCGGCCAGTGCTTAGGAGGCAGAGCCATGCATGATTTGCAGAATACGGCGTGGTGGGCGATCCTTTGGTCGTTGATCAAGATCATCATTGTGGTGGTGCCGCTACTATTGGGCGTGGCCTATCTGACCTTGGCCGAGCGTAAGGTGATCGGTTATATACAGGTACGTCTGGGTCCTAATCGGGTGGGCTTCAGGGGTTCGCTGCAGCCGATTGCGGATGCGATCAAGCTGATGTTCAAGGAAGTGATCGTTCCTACCAACGCCAATCGCTTTCTGTTTTTGGCGGCACCCGTGCTGGCTTTTGTGCCGGCATTGCTGGTCTGGGCGGCCATTCCTTTTGGTCCGGATGTGGCCATCTCCAATATGAACGGTGGCCTGCTCTACGTGCTGGCTATTGCCGGTCTGGGTGTATACGGCATCATCGTCGCGGGCTGGGCGTCCAATTCCAAATACGCCTTTCTGGGGGCCATGCGTGCGGCAGCGCAGTTGGTGGCTTATGAAATCGCCATGGGTTTTGCCTTGGTGGGGGTATTGATGCTGGCCCAGACCCTGAATTTGACTAAAATCGTTGAAGCCCAGGCAGGCGGCGGTTTCTGGTCCTGGTACTGGCTGCCACTGTTCCCTTTCTTTCTGGTGTACTTTATTTCCGGCATAGCGGAAACCAACCGCGCCCCTTTTGACGTAGCGGAAGGCGAATCAGAAATTGTGGCGGGCTTCCATGTGGAATATTCCGGGATGGCCTTTGCACTGTTCTTCCTGGCTGAATATGCCAACATGATTTTCGTTTCCCTGCTGACGACGGTGCTCTTTCTCGGTGGCTGGTATGCGCCGATCAATACACCATTGCTCACCTGGATACCCGGAATAGTCTGGTTATTGCTGAAAACGGCTTTCCTGCTGTATGTGTTTTTGTGGATTCGCGCCACTTTTCCCCGTTACCGCTATGACCAGATCATGCGTTTGGGCTGGAAAGTGTTTATCCCGGTGACGATCGCCTGGATTGTCGTAATCGGCGTTGCTCTGGAAACGCCCTTGCGTGCCATTTTGCGCTGAGGAGAACAATATGCAATTTCGCCCCAAGCAATGGTTCAACACCTTTTTCCTGACCGAGATGCTGCGCGGCATGCAGCTTACCGGTCGTTATTTCTTTGCGCGAAAAATTACCGTGCAGTACCCCGAAGAGCAGACGCCGCAATCGCCGCGTTTCCGCGGCCTGCACGCCTTGCGCCGCTACGAGAATGGCGAGGAACGCTGCATTGCCTGCAAGCTCTGTGAAGCCGTGTGTCCGGCGTTGGCTATTACCATCGAAAGCGACGTCCGCAGCGATGGTACACGGCGGACGACGCGCTATGACATTGATCTCAGCAAGTGCATTTTTTGCGGACTTTGTGAAGAGTCCTGTCCGGTGGACTCCATCGTTGAAAGCCGGGTGCTGTCTTATCATGGCGAAACTCGCGGCGACCTGATATATACCAAAGACATGCTGCTGGCCAACGGCGATCGCCTGGAAGCGGAGCTGGCTGCCGATCGCGATGTTGATCGCGCCTATCGCTGACGGAGAACGGATGCCATGCTGCCAGTAACCACGATTCTGTTTTATATTTTCTCCGCCATACTGCTGGGTTCGGCAACCCTCGTGGTAACGGCGCGTAATCCGGTGTACGCGACCTTGTATCTGGTGCTGGCATTTTTTAATGCGGCCGCCCTGTTCATCCTGCTGGGAGCAGAATTCCTGGGGCTGGTCCTGATCCTGGTTTATGTGGGCGCGGTGATGGTGCTTTTCCTCTTTGTGGTGATGATGCTGGATATCAACCTGGCGCGTCTCAAAGAAGGCTTTCTCGGCTATCTGCCACTAGGTCTGGCCATTGCTATCCTCGGTGTGCTGGAACTGGTGGTTGTTTTCTGGACTTCTCCGCTGGGTCATATTCCCGCACCCGCAGCCATACCGGCCAATGCCGATAATACGCGGGCACTGGGGGTTCTTCTTTATACCCAATACCTGTACCCATTTGAAATTGCCGCGGTTATTCTGCTGGTGGCGATTATTGCCGCCATCGCCCTGACCTTGCGGCGCCGGAGCGGTACCAAAACCCAGAATATTGGTGCACAGATGGCCGTGCGCGCCAAAGATCGGGTGCATCTGGTGGATTTGCGGGAGCCTAAATCATGAGTGCTGGACAACCAACCCTGGCGGCCTACCTGATCCTTGGAGCGATACTCTTTTCCATCGGCGTGGTCGGCATTTTCCTCAACCGCAAGAATGTCATCATTCTGCTGATGGCCATTGAATTGTTGCTGCTGGCGGTGAATATCAACCTAGTCGCATTTTCCCGTTATCTGGGTAATCTCGACGGACAGGTGTTTGTGTTTTTTATTCTTACCGTGGCGGCTGCCGAAGCGGCGATTGGTCTGGCGATACTGGTCGCCTATTTCCGCAATCGTCATAGCATCGATGTAGATGATATCGACGAGTTGAGGGGTTGATATGTGGGTTTTTGACTGGTTAAACGCCTTTCCCCCTCTTGCCGTGTATCTGACCATTCCGTTGGCGCCGCTGGTGGGTGCCCTGGTGGCCGGTTTCTGGGGCTGGAAGCTCCGGGAGCAGGCGCATTGGGCGCCTATCATCGGGGTGGCTATTGCCTTCTATCTGTCTTTAGCGGTGCTCTGGCAGGCCAGTCACGGCATCACCTTTTACGGGAATGTCTATACCTGGGCGGTATTAGGGCATCTGCCGGTATCTGTGGGTTTTGATATCGACAGCCTGACGGTACTAATGCTGGTCATTGTGACCTTTGTATCCCTGTGTGTGCATCTTTATACCATCGGTTATATGCATGGTGATCCGGGTTACGCGCGTTTCTTCAGTTATATTGCCTTGTTCACGTTCAGCATGATTATGCTGGTGATGAGCAATAATTTTCTCCAGCTCTTTTTTGGTTGGGAAGCGGTGGGTCTGGTTTCCTACCTGCTCATCGGTTTCTGGTTCCAGCGGGAAAGTGCCAATGTCGCGGCACTTAAGGCATTCATCGTCAACCGCGTCGGCGATTTCGGCTTTTTAGTCGGTATTGCCGCGGTGTATCACTATTTTGGCAGTCTGGATTACCGCACGGTATTCGCGGCCATACCCCATCTGGTGGGGCAGACGGTAGAAATCATTCCGGGTCATCCCTGGAGCGTACTGACCTGGATAGCTTTGCTTCTGTTCATTGGCGCCATGGGTAAATCGGCGCAGGTGCCTTTGCATGTCTGGCTGCCGGAATCCATGGAGGGCCCGACCCCTATTTCCGCCCTGATCCATGCGGCGACCATGGTCACTGCGGGTATTTTTATGGTCGCGCGGATGTCACCGATTTATGAAGAGTCAGCGATGGCCCTTACCGTGGTGCTGATCATCGGTGCGGTGACTGCGCTCTTTATGGGACTCATCGGTCTGGTGCAGAACGACATCAAGCGCATCATTGCTTACTCGACCCTTTCCCAGTTGGGTTACATGACCGCGGCGCTGGGCGCTTCCGCTTTTTCCGCGGCAATTTTCCATCTGATGACCCACGCCTTCTTTAAGTCATTGTTATTCCTGGCAGCAGGTTCGGTGATTCATGCGATGGCTAACGAGCAGGATATCCGCAAAATGGGCGGACTGCGCAAGGCCATGCCCATCACCTATATCACCTTCCTGATCGGTAGCTTGGCGTTATCGGGCATGCCACCCTTCGCCGGTTTCTTCAGTAAGGACCTCATTATTGAAGCCGTAGGGCTCTCGACCCTGCCCGGCGCCGGCTGGGCAGAGTTCATGCTGGTGGCAGGCGCCTTCGTCACGGCACTCTATACCTTCCGAATGTTCTTTCTGGTCTTTCATGGCACCCCCCGTATGGATGCCCACACCCATGCGCATCTGCATGAATCACCCAGGGTGATTACCGTGCCCCTGATTGCCCTGAGCATTCCGGCGGCCTATGCAGGCTGGGCCTATATCGGTCCTGTCGGTCTTGGGCACTTCCTTGATTCTTCCCTGGTGATCGCCCCGCCATGGAATACAGTCGGAGAGATCAGCGCGCATTGGCAGGGTGCCGGAGCGTTCCTGCTGCACGGTGTACTGGCTTGGCCGTTCTGGCTGGCACTTGCTGGAATCGTTGTTGCTGCCTGGTTCTACTGGCTGCACCAGGGTCTGCCAGTGATGCTGACCCGTGTCCTCAGTCCTTTTATCTGGGTGCTGGAGAGCAAATACGGTTTTGACGCTTTCAACCGGACGGTTCTGGTGCGTGGTGTCTTGCAACTTGGCCGTTTGTTCTGGCATGTGGGCGATGAGCGTCTCATCGACGGTATCATGGTCAATGGTACTGCCCGTGAGATCGGTAAAGCGGCATTGTCGTGGCGGCGTGTCCAGACGGGTTATATTTACCACTATGCTTTCGCAATGATTATCGGGTTGATTCTGCTCATGACTTATTTTGCGGTCTGGAGAGGATAGGGTATGACGCATTCATCCCTCCTCAGTTATGCCATCTGGGTGCCGATCATCGGTGGTCTGCTGGTCCTCGCGGTGGGTGATCGCCGTGCCGAGGCTGCGCGCTGGCTGGCGCTGGTGGTGTCTCTGGCCGCCTTCGCCGTGACCATTCCACTTTTCACCGGGTTTGATACGCATACGGCGGCGATGCAGTTCAGCGAGCGGGTCGCCTGGATTCCTTCCCTGAATATTTTTTATCACCTGGGTATCGACGGAATTTCCCTATGGTTTATTCTGCTCACCAGTTTCCTGACGGTGCTGGTGGTCATCAGTTCCTGGCGGAATGTGCAGGAGCGGGTGGCGCAGTTCATGGCGGCCTTCCTGATCATGGAAGGCATGATGATTGGTGTCTTCTGTGCGTTGGATGCCATCCTGTTTTACGTGTTTTGGGAAGCCATGCTCATCCCCATGTTCCTGATTATCGGGGTATGGGGTGGTCCGCGACGGGTCTACGCGACCATTAAGTTCTTTCTGTATACCTTCCTGGGGTCGGTGCTGATGCTGGTGGCGCTGCTCTACCTGTACTTCCACAGTGGTGACAGCTTCAGTTTGCTGGTGTTTCAGAAAACCCCTCTGGGGATGACCGCGCAGATCCTCATCTTCCTGGCCTTTTTCCTCGCCTTCGCGGTGAAAATCCCCATGTGGCCGGTGCATACCTGGTTGCCCGACGCCCATGTAGAGGCGCCGACAGGGGGATCCGTCATTCTTGCGGCGGTGATGCTCAAGATGGGTGCCTACGGCTTCCTGCGTCTGAGCCTGCCCATTGTGCCTGATGCCAGTCATAAGCTGGCCTGGCTGATGATTCTCTTGTCCCTCACCGCGATCATTTATGTCGCGCTGGTGGCCATTGTGCAGGAGGACATGAAGAAGCTGATCGCGTATTCCTCCGTCGCCCACATGGGTTTCGTGACCCTGGGCTTTTTCGTGTTCGATAGTGTGGCGATTGAGGGCAGTATTATCCAGATGTTGTCGCACGGTTTTATCAGTGCGGCCATGTTCCTTTGTGTTGGGGTGCTCTATGACCGGATGCATACCCGCAATATAAAAGCCTATGGTGGTGTGGCCAATGTCATGCCGATTTTTGCGGCGCTGATGATGCTCTTTGCCATGGGTAATGTCGGCCTGCCGGGCACCTCCGGCTTTGTCGGCGAATTTATGGTGGTGCTCGGGACCTATCAGGTGAGCCCCTGGGCGGCGATTCTGGCGGCCACTGGCTTGATTACCGGCGCCAGTTATACCCTCTGGCTCTTCAAGCGGGCGATTTTTGGCGGCGTTACCCATCCCGAGGTGGCCGGGCTGAAAGACCTTGATGGTCGGGAGATGTTTGTACTGGGTACCCTGGCGGTCTTTACCTTACTATTGGGGCTCTGGCCAGCGCCCTTCCTCAATATCGTGCATAGCTCGGTACAGCACCTGGTGACTCAGGTGTCTCTCTCCAAAATTCCGGCGTAAAGGACTTTGCCTATGAATTCATTCCTTATGCACTGGACTTTCGCCATACCGGAAATCTGGGTACTGACGATGGCCTGCGTTGTTTTGCTGACGGACTTGTTCTGGGGTGATCGTCTGCGTGATCTTGCGGCAGTGCTGACGGTGCTGACCCTGATCGGTGCCGCCGTGCTGACCATTTTTGAGATGGGGCAGAGCGGTACAGCCTTTGCCGGTCTCTTCGTTCTCGATCCCTTCACCAACGTCGCGGAGTTGTTCAGCTATCTCGCTGTATTGATGGTGGTGCTCTATTCCAGGCGCTACCTCGTGGATCGTGGCATTTATCGGGGCGAAGTATTCGTGCTGCTGCTCTTTGCCTTGCTGGGCATCATGGTGATGGTCTCGGGCGGCAGCCTGCTCAGCATATATCTCGGGCTGGAACTGCTGGCGCTGAGCCAGTACGCCCTGGTTGCCTTCTATCGCGACAGTGTGGTGGCGACGGAAGCCGGGTTGAAGTATTTCGTCCTCGGCGCCCTGGCCTCTGGAATGCTGCTCTACGGTATGTCGCTTCTCTATGGCCTGACGGGGACCCTGGATATGCGGGATATTGCCGGCGCGTTGGTGAATGTGACTGCGAGTAACCTGGTACTGGTCTTTGCCATCGTGTTTATTGTTGCTGGTATTGCCTTCAAACTGGGCGCGGCGCCTTTTCATATGTGGTTACCCGATGTCTATCAAGGCGCGCCCACGGTGGTGACAACCTTCCTCGCCTCGGCACCAAAAATCGGCGCCTTCGCCCTGATCATCCGTCTACTGGTAGACGGTGGCTACGGAATGCTGGAATCCTGGCAGCAGGTTTTTGTCGCGCTGAGCCTGGTGTCTCTGGTGGTCGGTAATGTGATCGCTATTGCCCAGCAGAATATTAAGCGGATGCTGGCGTATTCCACCGTCGGTCACGTCGGATTCCTGTCGCTGGGCATTGTCGCGGGCACCGAGGCAGGACTGGCCAGTGCGTTTTTCTATACCGTGGTCTATGTGCTGATGTCCCTGGCCGGTTTTGGCATGATTATGCTGCTCAGCCGGGCGGGTTTTGAGGCGGAACGCATTGATGACTTCAAGGGCCTGGCGCAGCGCAAGCCCTGGTATGCCTTCCTGATGCTGATCATCATGTTCTCCATGGCGGGTGTGCCGCCGACGGTGGGTTTTTATGCCAAATTGGCGGTGTTTCAGGCCGTGATTGCCGCCGGCTATGTCTGGCTTGCGGTGATCGGCGTACTGCTGGCGGTGATCGGGGCATTTTATTATCTGCGCGTGGTCAAAGTGATGTACTTTGACAAAGCGGATGCCGAGACGGGGATTATCGTGCGTGATGACTTGGCCAGTACCGCATTAAGCATTAACAGTCTGGCGCTGTTGGTGCTCGGCATCCTGCCGGGGCCGCTGATGGCCTTTTGCTTCTACGCCATGCAGGGAGTGATCTGATGAGTATGCAAGACTGGGCGCTAGCCTATATCGCACTGGCTTTTATCGCGGCTAATCTGCCGTGGCTGAGTAATCGTCTGTTCTTTTTCCGTGCCGCAGCCGGTGACAAAGCGTTGCAGTGGTATCTGCTTGAGTGGCTGGTAATGTATCTCATCGTTGGCGTCATCGGTATGGGTATGGAGCGTAGTCTGGATGGTCAGATCCACGATCAGGGTTGGGAGTTTTATGTGGTTGCCCTGTGCATGTTCGCCGTTTTTGCCATCCCGGGCTTTATCTGGCGCTTTAATGTACTGCCGATATTGCGCAGATCTTGACGTATAGCCCGCTAGTCGGTACATTTGTGGGCTGCAGGCGCGTAGCTCAGGGGGAGAGCGCTACCTTGACACGGTAGAGGTCGGCGGTTCGAAACCGCCCGCGCCTACCAAATCCCGCACCAGAGGGGCAATGCTCGCTGGTGCTTTTTCTTTGGAGGGGCTATGCCAGATATCCAGTTGCCGGACGGTAGTCATCGTCAGTTCGCAGAGCCTGTGAGCGGGCTGGCGTTGGCGCGTACGATCGGCAGCGGGTTGGCTAAGGCTGCGGTAGCCATGCGGGTCAATGGCACCCTCAAAGACCTCTCGGAGGTGTTGGATCAGGACGCTGAAGTGGCGATTGTTACCCGCGACAGCGCAGATGGCCTGGAGGTGATCCGCCATTCGACCGCGCATTTGCTGGCACAGGCGGTGCAGTCCCTCTATCCGGAAGCCCAGGTCACCATCGGACCGGTCATTGATAACGGTTTCTACTATGACTTTGCCTTCCCGCGTGGTTTTACACCAGAAGATCTGGAAGCCATTGAAGAGCGGATGCGCGCACTGGTCAAAGAAAATCTCCCGGTGCAGCGTGAATTACTCTCCCGTGAAGACGCCGTTGCCCTCTTTGAAAAGATGGGCGAGGACTATAAGGTTGAAATCATCCGCGCCATTCCGGAAGGCGAGTTGTTGAGTTTGTATCGTCAGGGGGATTTTGTGGACCTGTGTCGTGGTCCTCATGTGCCATCCACCGGTGCTCTGGGGGCATTTAAGTTGCAGCGGGTAGCGGGTGCCTACTGGCGCGGTGACTCTCGTAACCCCATGTTGCAGCGCATTTATGGTACTGCCTGGGCGCAGCAAAAAGACCTTGACGCCTATCTCCAGCAACTGGCGGAGGCCGAAAAGCGGGATCACCGGCGCATCGGCACAGAATTGGAACTGTTCTCCATTCAGGAAGATGCCGGCGGTGGGCTGGTCTTCTGGCATCCCATGGGCGCACGAGTCCGTCGCATCATTGAGGATTTCTGGCGCAGTGCCCATGTCGATGCGGGTTACGATCTGCTCTATACGCCGCATATTGCCCATGAGCAGTTGTGGTATACCTCCGGGCACAAGGACTTTTACGCCGAGTCCATGTTTGATCCGATGCAGGATGAGGGGCAGCCCTACCAGCTCAAGCCCATGAACTGCCCGTTCCATATTCTGATTTACAAGGACAAGCTGCATTCCTACCGGGATCTGCCGATTCGCTGGGCAGAATTGGGCACAGTCTACCGCCACGAAATGTCGGGCGCCCTGCATGGCTTGATGCGGGTGCGCGGCTTTACCCAGGATGATGCCCACGTCTTTTGTCGGCCAGACCAGATAGAAGCGGAGATTGGTGCGGTGCTGGCGCTGGTCCGGAAAATTCTTGGCACCTTCGGTTTCAGCCAATATGAAATCAATCTGTCCACCCGCCCTGAGCACTCGGTGGGCAGTGACGAGATTTGGGACGTTGCCACCCAGGCCTTGCGCAATGCCTTGGAGCGCGCAGGCCTGGACTATCAGGTGGACGCGGGTGGCGGTGCCTTCTATGGCCCTAAAATCGATCTGAAGATTCAGGACGCCATCGGCCGTAAGTGGCAGTGCAGTACCGTACAACTCGATTTTAATCTGCCTGAGCGCTTCGCCATGGAATATGTGGCGGAAGACGGCACGCGTAAGGTGCCCATCATGGTGCATCGCGCCATCTTCGGCTCCATCGAACGTTTTTTCGGTGTGCTCATTGAGCATTATGAGGGTAAGTTCCCGGTCTGGCTCGCTCCGGTGCAAGCCGTGGTGCTGCCCATCAGCGAGCATTACTCGGAATATGCCGAATCGGTAAGTGACGTATTAATGAAACGCGGCATCCGGGCAGAAACGGACTTGAGAAACGAGAAGATAGGTTATAAGATACGCGCCCATACTTTGCGTAGGGTGCCCTATCTGTTGGTGGTCGGGGAACGGGAAAAAGAAGCGGGTACTGTGGCGGTGCGGGATCGAAATGGCCAGGATCTCGGCGCCCTTACCATAGGCGCTGTGGGTGCCGCTCTACAGAAAATGGATCGGGAGCGGTTGAACACCCTGGAGTGGCAAGGCTAGCGAGGAGGATAAGGCGATCGCGACAGAGAAAGAAGTGAATATCAATCGGGAAATTACCGCAGCGCGGGTCCGGTTGATAGGTGTCGAGGGAGAACAGTTGGGTGTGTTATCCTTTATGGAAGCCATCGCTGCTGCAGAGGAAGCTGAACTGGATCTCGTCGAGATCGCTCCGCAAGCTGATCCTCCCGTATGCCGGATTATGGACTACGGAAAGTTTCGTTTTCAGGAAAGCAAGCGCCAGCATGACGCTAAACGTCGGCAGAAACAGACGCAGGTGAAGGAAATTAAATTCCGCCCTCGTACGGATGATGCTGACTACCAGATCAAGTTGCGCAATATTTTGCGTTTTATTGAAGATGGAGATCGTGCGAAAATCACCTTGCGCTTTCGCGGTCGTGAAATGTCGCATCCCGAATTGGGCATGGAAGTGCTTAACCGGGTTGAAAAAGATTTAACAGAAGTGGGTGTGGTTGAACAACGGCCACGCATGGAAGGGCGACAAATGGTGATGATTGTCGCGCCGCGGAAAAAATAGGAGACCATCGTGCCAAAAATGAAAACCAATCGTGGGGCGGCCAAGCGCTTTAAGCGTACCGGCTCCGGTAAATTTAAGCATCGTCAGGCTTTTTTGAACCACATTCTGACGAGTAAGACGACCAAGCGGAAGCGCCACCTGCGCCATACCTTGGTTACTTCGGGCAGCGACCAGGCCGCATTGCGGCGCATGCTTCCCTACGGTTGATGATAGAGGAACAGTACCATGTCTAGAGTAAAACGTGGCGTAACCGCCCACGCCCGTCACAAGAAAGTTCTGGCCCGTGCGAAGGGCTTTCGTGGTCAGCGTAAGAGCAATTATCGCATCGCCCATCAGGCGGTGATGAAGGCGCTGACCTATGAGTATCGTGATCGCCGAACCAAGAAGCGCGATTTTCGCAGTTTGTGGATTGTGCGTATCAATGCAGCGGCGCGTTCTGAGGGCGTGACCTACAGCCGTTTCATGAATGGTCTGCTGCGCGCGGGTATCCAGCTCGACCGCAAGGTGCTGGCGGATATCGCCGTGCGTGACAAGGCGGCCTTCTCCCGTCTCGTCGAGGTAGTCAAAGGCCAGTTGGCAGCTTGACGGTGGCGAAGGCTATGGCGATGTCTTTGCAATCCATAGCCTCCGTCGCGGAGGCCGCCCGAGAGATCGCGGCGGCCTCCGACCTCGATGCCTTGGAACAGATCCGCCTGCAATGGCTCGGTAAGAAGGGTGTTCTTACCCAGGCCATGCAGCAACTTGGCCAGTTGTCGCCCGAAGCGCGGCGAGAAGTCGGACAGTTGCTCAATGAGCGCAAGTCCGAGGTGCAGTCGCTTCTGCAGGAACGCAAAGCAGGGCTCGAAGCAGCGGTTATTCAGGCACGCCTACAGCAGGAACGGCTGGACGTGACTCTGCCGGGGCGGCGGGAAGCATGGGGCAGTGCGCATCCTGTTCGCCAGACTCTGGAGTGGATCGAACATTATTTTTCCGGGTTGGGTTTTGAAACCAGCGATGGTCCCGAAATAGAGGATGACTACCACAATTTTGCTGCGCTCAATATTCCGGAAGATCATCCGGCGCGGGCGATGCATGATACTTTTTATCTGGATGCAGCGCGTCTCTTGCGTACCCAAACCTCGACGGTTCAGATTCGGTTTCTAGAAACTCACCAGCCCCCCCTGCGTATGATCGCCACTGGTCGAGTGTACCGGCGCGACTCCGATGTCACCCACACACCGATGTTTCACCAGGTCGAGGGCCTGTTGCTCGACGAGCATGCCAGTTTCGCCGACTTGCGCGGTTTATTAGCGGACTTCCTCCAGGAGTTTTTCGCAAAGCCTGATCTCCCGGTACGCTTCCGTCCATCTTACTTCCCCTTCACGGAGCCTTCCGCTGAAATTGATATCGGCTGCGTAATTTGCGGTGGATCTGGCTGCCGGGTCTGCAAGCACACCGGTTGGCTGGAGGTGCTGGGATGCGGCATGGTGCATCCGGCGGTGTTGGCGGGTGCCGGTGTCGATGGTGAGCGCTTCAGCGGCTTCGCCTTTGGGATGGGCGTTGAGCGCCTCACCATGCTGCGTTACGGAGTGAATGATCTGCGTCTCTTCTTCGAGAACGATCTGCGCTTCCTCAAACAATTTTCCTGAGGGCTCACCATGCGCGTCAGTATACAATGGCTTCGTGAGTTGTTAGACACCTCCTGGGATACGGAAGAAATTGCCCGACGCCTGACTATGGGCGGTATTGAGGTGGAGGCCGTTGAAGACGCTGCTCCGCCTTTTCACGGGGTGGTCGTTGCTGCCGTTCAGTCCATTGCACCCCATCCGGAAGCCGGTAAGCTGCGGGTGGCGCAGGTGGATGCGGGCGACGGGCAGCTACGCACTGTTGTCTGCGGGGCGGATAACCTGGCTGTAGGTCAGCGAGTGCCTCTGGCTCTACCTGGCGCGCTGTTGCCCGATGGGCGTTCTATTGCTATCTCTGCGTTGCGTGGCATTTCTTCCGAGGGAATGCTTTGTGCAGCCGCGGAATTGGGGCTCGATGACGGCAGCAGCGGTTTGCTGGTCCTGGATGCGGATGCGCCGCTCGGAGCCGATCTGCGGTCCTACCTCGATCTGGATGACCAGATACTGATTCTGGGGATTACCCCGAATCGCGGCGACGCATTGTCCGTAACCGGAGTGGCCAGAGATTTGTTCGCCCTCGGCGCAGAGGTTGTGTCCCGCCCTGTGAATGATGGCCCGACGCCGGCATGGACGATGGTGGGTCCGGACAACGCGGCCCCTGGTAATGGAGGCTTCACTCCGCACATTGCCGCAGATGCGCAAAACGCCTGTCCTTCCTATACTGCCCTGTGGATAGAGGGTGTTCCAGAACGGTTGCCGGACCATTTACGTGAGCGTCTGCGCCGTGCGGGGCAGCGGTGTATCCACCCGGTAGTGGATTTGCTGAATCTGAAAATGCTCGAAACGGGGCAGCCTCTGCATGCGTTTGACGCCGATACCTTGCAAGGCGGACTCAACGTGCGTTGGGCGCAGGCCGGGGAGATTCTCGATGCCCTGGATGGCAGGGATCTGCCGCTGGAGTCCGATATGCTGGTGATTGCCGACAGCGCCGGTCCGGTGGCTCTCGCAGGTATTATCGGCGGACGGCGTACCTCGGTATCGGCAGGGACGCGTTGTATTGTCCTGGAGTCTGCTTTCTTCCAGCCTAAGGCCATCCAGGGGCGTGCACGCCGCTTGGGCTTGCAGACGGATGCTGCCATGCGCTTCGAACGTGGCGTCGATTTCGCCTTGGGGCCGGTAGTGGCCAGCAGCACGCTGCAGTGTCTCGCGACGCTAGGTACGGCACAGTTGCGGACAGAGCGATCCTGCACCGTGCTGGGACAGTTACCCGAGCATGTGCCGATCCTCTTGCGTCGTGCCCGACTGGCACGGATCCTGGGCATGGATTACGAAGATGCTGTGGTCGAGGCAGTCCTCACCCGTCTGGGACTGCGTGTCAACAGGACCCACGATGGCTGGCAGGTGCTTTCTCCGAGTCACCGCTTTGATCTGCACATTGAGGCAGACCTGATTGAGGAAGTGGGCCGAATATACGGCTATGAGCGATTGCCCGCTCATCGTCCGGAGGGCACATTGCAACCCTTGCCCATGGCGCGGGGGCCGCAGCCAGCCACTTTGCGTGGTGTTTTGCAGGCACGTGATTATCATGAGGTGATCACCTACAGTTTTGTCTCCCGTCAGGCGCAAGATTTGTTCACGCCTGGTGCCGACGCACCCACCCTGCTCAACCCGCTGTCCGCGGATTTGGCCGTCATGCGCGCCAGTCTCTGGCCGGGTTTGATGCAGGCGCTTCAGTTTAATGTGAAGCGGCAGCAGGATCGGGTACGGATTTTCGAACTGGGCCGGGTGTTTTCTGCCGATGGGCAACGTCTTGTCCTGGGCGGGTGTATTGTCGGGACAGCGGATCGGGAAAGTTGGGCGCAGCCGCAGCGTGCCGCCGATTTCTACGACCTGAAAGGTGACGTGAGTGCTTTGCTCGCGCTTTGGCCGGATACGGAATTCGCTTTCCGGCCGCTGGGCGATCACCCGGCTTTACATCCGGGGCAGGCCGCAGAAATTTGTGTGGAAGATCAGCGGGTGGGCATGTTGGGTGCGTTACATCCAATGCTGGCCGCGGAGTATGACCTGGACAAATCACCATTTTTCTTCTATTTGGATATGGAATGGTTGAGTAACTTGACGAATGTCTCCAGGTTCACGTCCTTGTCGCCATTTCCCGCATTGCGGCGGGATATGGCTTTAGTCATCCCGCAGGACATTCTGGCAGGGACGGTGCTGAACGCCATGCGGGTAGCAGCATCGGGTATTGTGCAACAGATCACGATTTTTGATCGCTATCAGGGACCTTCTCTGACAGCAGGAACGTACAGTCTGGCTTTTGCGCTGCTCTTGCAGGATGCTGAGCGGACGCTGACCGAGACAGACGTACAAGCAGAAATGGACCGGTTGCTGGTTGCCGTGCGGCGACTCGGTTCCATCGAACTCAGGGCATAGGGAGAATAATATGGCGGTTACCAAAGCAGAAATCGTGGATATGCTGTTCGAGACTATGGGGCTTAATAAGCGGGAAGCCAAAGGCATTGTCGAGGCTCTTTTTGATGGCATTCGTGAAAATCTGGCGCAGGGCGAAGAGGTGAAGCTCTCGGGCTTTGGTAACTTCACGTTGCGCGACAAAAATCCACGTCCCGGGCGCAACCCGAAGACAGGTGTGGAGATTACCATTACGGCGCGGCGCGTGGTGACTTTCCATCCGAGCCAAAAGCTCAAAGCCTACGTGAATGGTAGCGAACCGGACAACGGCTAAGGGAAAGGCGGGCAAAGACCTCGCGCCACTCCCGGAGATACCGGAAAAGCGGTATTTCTCCATTAGCGAGGCGGCCCTGCTCTGTGGGGTGAAGGCGCATGTGCTGCGCTACTGGGAGCAGGAGTTTCCACAGCTTAGTCCACTGAAAAGAAAAGGTAATCGGCGTTATTATCAGCGCCACGATCTGTTGTTGGCGAGACAGATTCGCGCCCTGCTGTACGGCGAAGGCTATACTATCCACGGTGCGCGTGAACGATTGCAAGAACTGGTGCGCGCCCACCGTGGCGAGCACCATGAAGAAAATCATGGGCAACTGAATCTGGAGATGGCGGATCTCTCTGTGGGTGTTATAGAAGGCCGCAAACGCTGGCAATACTTGCGCCGGGAGTTGTTGGCATTATTGGATTTGTGCGGTCACAGGCATTGACCTGGACGGCGTTTTGGCAGTACATTACGGACTCTCGCGGGGCGTAGCGCAGCCTGGTAGCGCACCTGAATGGGGTTCAGGTGGTCGGAGGTTCAAATCCTCTCGCCCCGACCAATTAATCAAAGAATTACCCAGCCTTCTTCAATTCCCCAACAATATACGTTGTCAATATTGTGACGTTGGCAGGACTTTCTTCAGTACGAAGGCTCTTTGCGTAAGGCGCCAGATGTTCTGCCGACAAGTATGCGTACTTCTGTACCGCCTCTATAAGCTATAAACACCCAAGCTTATGAAAAACATGCAAAAAAATTTACGTAAGTTTGATCATCATCGATGCAATGAATTTGCTGTGACCACAGAAAAAAGCCCCCGGAAGAGCAGGGGCTACAAGCAGGGCGAGTAAAACGCTTTTAAAAAGGAATGTTTGAGGTGGGACCTCAGTGTTTGAGGCGACAGGAGCGAAAGTGCTTGCCGAGCAGCATGAGGAACTGGATGGTCTGCTGGGTTTCCGGTTGTTTCATGAGGTCCCAGAGTCCGCTGATACCACCCTTGGGTGCGGGGGTCTGGGCCGCTTCTTCAGTAGCCCCGGCCAGACAGCGGAGGAAGTCGGTCAGGATGTGCTCCTGATCCATCTTTTCTGCCACAGCTAGCAGACGGTCCATGACGCCGGTACGGGTGGCGCGGTCGAGCAGACACATGGCGTCGCTCGCCATGCCCGCCATCCTAGTCACCATTTCGTCGCTCATGGAGTCCTGCGCGGCACCGACCATGCGCGCCAGGTGCACGATACGCTCAAGGTCACCATTTTCCACCAGTGCGGAGACGGTGGGCAGGGCATGGACGATCTGGCTGCGATTGACCCGGTCTAGCAAATCGAGTCCGTCGCTGGCCATGCCCGCCAGCCGTCCGACTATTTCATCGCTCATGGAGTCCTGGGCGGCCCCAGCGAGCCGCGCCAAGTGCACAATACGTTCCAGGTCGCCGTTTTCTACCAGGCGCGCCAAGGCCTCCTGGGCTTTGGATAGCGCTTCTTCGTGGGTGGCTTCTGACATTATGGCAGCCATAGATCACCTCCTTTAGAGTAAGCCACGGGCACTGGCCCAATAGAGCTTGTTGTAGGCCATCTTAAAGGCATGGACCGCACCGGTTGGTGCCTTGGGCTGCGGGGGATTTTGGTAATCAAACATGGCGTAGGTGGCGCGATCCTTGCCCGCTTCAATGAAGCAAAAGACCTTGCCGTCGTAACTGCGCACCGGTCGCCCTATCTTGATCACTGCCGCGACATTTTCTGCTGCCGTCTCCGCCTCAAAATGGGCCGTCGAGCCCGCCTTGCTGATAGGCAGGTTGGTGGTGTCGCCTAAGATAATGACGTTTTTGCCGTGTTCACCTTCCATGTGCAGGGAGGCGCGATTGGTGGGTATCCAGCCGTTTTCGCCCAGACCATTTTTTTCGATGACTTCTTGGCCCTTGTGCGGCGGCACCGCCACCAGCAGGTCATACTTGACGGCACCGCCTTCTTCACTGAGCACTTCGGCGTTCTTGCCGTCGACTTCTTTCATATTGAAGAGCGTTTCGTACTTGATCCCCATACGGTCAAACTCCGGTGTCGCCCACTTCGCCACATTTTCCAGGCTATGGACCCGACCGATGGGATAGGTGTAGTAGAACTCGGTTTTATCCAGCAGGCCACGATCCTTAATGAAATCGTGCATGGCGAAGGTGAGTTCCAGCGGAATCATCGGACACTTATGCGGCAAACCCACGGTTACCACAATACGACCGCCCTTGAAGTCCGACAGTTGCTTAAAGAAATTTACCGCATCATCGGCCGTATAGCAGTTGATGGAATTCTCTTTGAGGCCGGGGATTTTCTCCGGCAGGGGGCGGGAGCCAGTGGAGATGACGATCAGGTCATACTCATGAACCTTGCCGCTTTTGCATTTGACGTGATTCTCGGCGAGATGAAACTCCTCAACGGGGTCGACATGGAACTCGATGCCTGGTTCCAGCAGGCTTTCCTGTTCGCGCACCAGTTCATCAGGAGTCGCGCGCCCCATGGCAACATAGAGCCAACCAGGCTGATAGACGTGCTCGTGACTGGCCGAGAGCATGGTGATGCGGGCCTTCCCAGTTTTCATTTCATGTTGAATACGGCGGGCCAGAAGATTGGCAAAAATCGTGCCTCCCATGCCCCCACCGATGACGAGAATTCTCATGATGTCACTCCTTATTTGTCTCTGCACTATTGAACGTTGCGTTACTTGGCTTTACGGACCCGGATATGCCAGGTGCCTTCACCATCCTGTTCGGTATCCAGCATTTCGTGGCCGACCTTCTTGATCCACTCCGGCACGTCTGCGGCGGAACCAGCATCGGTGGACAACAATTCCAGGGTGTCGCCCACACTCATCATCTTCATGTTGGAAATCAGCTCCATGAGAGGTCCGGGACAAAAACTGCCGCGGGCATCTACGACTCTTTCACTCATCTGCTACTCCTTCGCTCGCGCTTGTATTAGGTTATTGCTTCAAAAGGTAAGGATCTGCGCCCCTTCGGCATCGCTGAGAAACTTGGTGAGTCCCATGGGACCGGCGACAATATCTTCCATGCCATTTTCCTTAACCCCCATAACATCCATGGCCATGGAGCAGGCCCATATCCTGGCATCTCCCAGTTCCACGGCCTGCTCAAAAATGTGATAAAACGGCGGCACATTGCGCTCGGCCATGATTTTGCCCATGGCACCCTCATTCGGTGCTTCCTTACGGTGCCCCTTGATGAAGTAGGGAAACGCATTCATCGACACAAAGACATCGACCTCCATTCCTGATACGGCCGCTACAGACGCTGCCATCGCCGCAAATTGCAGCTTCTCCCGCGCGCCACTTAAACAAATGATGTACATGCCTGACATGGGAACTTCCTCCGCAAATGGATGAGTTTGTTAAGGCAGAAAGCGTGCCACTATCGGATATTAGTTATTTATTTGTGAAAGTCTATTGTTATTATTGGTATATAATAAGGTTAGTAAATTACAATAGGCTTGTTGATATTTCGGTTTCGTGGTGAATGACATGTCCAGTGTGCCATGTCATGTCATGACAAATAAGAAAAACATGGCTCTCTAATCCATAAATAAAAATAACTGTTCGGCGATATAAGAATATTCTTGCATCTGATCACCGAAATAATGGGTATCATAGGATGGAATTGGCAGATTGTGCAATAATGAAATGATAAGTGGGCCACCCAACTATCGAAGGTACACTATGATAAACTGCGGCAAAAAGACTAGATCCGTAAAATCGGAAACCACGGCTAGGCGGAACGACATGCCACTGAGCTTAAATGCCGGTAGTGTGCTCGATATTCAGCAGAACCCTATGGTGCTTATCGATCATGAATATCGGATTATGGCCGCTAACCGCGCTTATCGGGATGCCTATGGTGTGCATGCAGATGAGGTGGTTGGGAAGTGCTGCCATGAAATCTCCCATCACTCCCCGGTACCTTGTCACAAGCGTGGAGAAGATTGTCCCCATCAAGCGGTGTTTAACACTGGAGAGGCGCATGAGGTGCGTCACATTCATTATGACCATCAGAATCATGCCGAGCATGTGCGGATTCGCGGACATGCTATTAAAGATCAGGAAGGTAACACCTATCTTGGGGAGGAGATCATCCGCCTCCCGCACCAGGAGGAGGAAATCACCTGCGGTGAGTTGCGTATGGTAGGACGTTCACCAGCCTTTATGCGCTGTCTGCACCATATAGAGATGGCAGGGCGGACGGATGCCAGCATTCTGCTATTTGGTGAGAGCGGAGTGGGTAAGGAGCTGGCAGCCGGCGCCGTGCATCAGTTCTCGGCGCGGGCGAATGGTCCTTTTATTACCGTCGATTGTGCTTCGTTGCCGGAAACCCTTTTTGAGAGCGAGATCCTGGGTCACGAGCGGGGCGCTTTTACCGGCTGTCTTGGGCGCAAGCGCGGGCTCTATGAGATGGCCCATGGCGGCACCCTGTTTCTGGATGAGGTGGGCGAGTTGCCACTTGCCATGCAGGCTAAGTTTTTGCGGGTGCTGGAAACGGGTAGCTTCCGGCGTCTGGGGGGGGCGGAAACGTTGCATGCGGATGTGCGCGTAGTGGCTGCCACCAATCGCAATTTGCTAGAGATGACCGCGCAGCGGGCTTTTCGCGAAGATCTCTATTATCGGTTGGCGGCCATCACTATTGATTTGCCGCCTTTGCGCGAGCGTCGCGAGGATATCGCGGGTATCGCCGAAGTTTTGCTGGAGCGCATCGGTAAGAGCTGGGGCGGGAGTTGGAGTCTGTCCAAGGATGCGGAGATTCGTCTCGGTGCTTACGATTTTCCCGGCAATGTGCGCGAGCTGCGTAATATGTTGCAAAAAGCGGCGGCGCTGGCTGATGGCCCTATCATCCAGCTCCGGCATTTGGATTCCGGGGTGTCGCGCAACGCTGCTCTGCCAGCGGCGGAACGGTCTGCACGCTCTGAAACCGGCAAGACTGGCCAGCACCCTGATAACCTTGACGAATTGTTGCGTCGTTATCAGGGTAACCGTCGCCGGGTGGCGGATGCCTTGGGCGTTAGTGAGCGAACGGTGTATCGCTGGCTGCAGCGTGCGCCTGCTGAATGAGGGAGATCTGCGCGTCCTTCGTGAAAACCCGCCAACGCGGTACAATCACTGCGAACGATCTGGAAAGGGTGATCCCCATGAGTCCATCTAAAGAACACTTGATCATTTTCGACACCACCTTGCGCGATGGCGAGCAGTCGCCGGGCGCGGCCATGACGCGCGACGAAAAATTGCGCATCGCCAAGGCCCTGGAGCGCCTGCGCGTGGATGTCATCGAGGCGGGCTTTCCCGCCGCCAGCAACGGCGATTTTGCGGCCGTGCAAGCCATCGCCGCAGCGGTGAAGGACAGCCGTATCTGCGCCTTGGCCCGCGCTCGGGACGAGGATATCCGCCGTGCCGGGGAGGCCATCGCCGGAGCCGCGGCGGGGCGCATCCACACCTTCATCGCCACCAGTCCGGTACACATGCAGGCCAAATTGCGCATGCCCCCTGACGAGGTGCTGGAGCGGGCGGTAGCTGCGGTGAAACTCGCCCGGCGGTATTGCGATGACGTGGAGTTCTCGCCGGAGGATGCCGGGCGTTCCGAAGAGGACTTTCTCTGCCGGGTCATCGAGGCGGTGATCGACGCCGGGGCGCGTACCATCAATATTCCGGACACGGTGGGTTACAACCTCCCGGACCGCTTCGGGCAGCTTATCGCCAACCTGCGCGCGCGAGTGCCCAATGCTGACCAGGCGGTCTTTTCCGTCCATTGTCACAACGACCTGGGTTTGGCCGTGGCCAACTCCTTGTCGGCGGTGCTGCATGGTGCCCGGCAGGTGGAATGCACGATCAATGGTCTGGGCGAGCGCGCGGGCAATGCCGCCCTAGAGGAGATCGTCATGGCGGTGCGCACCCGCGCTGATGTCTTCTCCTGCGATAGCCGCATCGACGCCACCCAGATTGTGCCCACCAGCAAGCTGGTGTCCACCATCACCGGTTTCCCGATTCAGCCCAACAAGGCCATTGTCGGGGCCAATGCCTTTGCCCACGAGTCAGGTATCCATCAGGACGGTGTCCTCAAGCACCGGGAGACCTACGAGATCATGCGCGCCGAGGACGTGGGCTGGGCGGCCAACCGCATGACCCTGGGCAAGCTCTCGGGTCGGGCGGCGGTGCGGGCGCGTCTGGAGGCCCTGGGTGTTCAACTGGACAAGGATACCCTCGACACGGTCTTCACGCATTTCAAGGCGCTGGCCGACCGCAAGGCGGAAATCTTCGATGAGGACTTGCAGGCCCTCGTCAATGAGGATCTCCAGGAGGAGCAGGCGGAACGCTATCGCCTGGGTTACCTGCGCGTTTGTTCGGAGATGGGCACACGCCCGGAGGCGACAGTGGAGGTCCTGGTGGAAGGTGTGGCCAAGACCGCCATGGCCGTGGGCGGAGGGCCGGTGGATGCCGCCTTCAAGGCCATCGAAGCCGTGACGGAGAGCGGCGCGCAATTATTGCTGTACTCGGTAAATGCCATCACGACCGGCACTGACGCCCAAGGGGAGGTCACGGTGCGTTTGCAGCAGGATAGCCGCATCGTGAATGGTCAGGGGGCGGATACCGACATCGTCATCGCCAGCGCCAAGGCCTACCTCTCGGCCTTGAACCGTTTGCAACACCCTCAGGGGCGGCGGCATCCGCAGATCTAGGGCGCCATGCCCTTCTTCCCCAATTCCCTGAGGACATTCTCAATGTCTGGAGGAAACAATGTGAGCTCCTCGCTTGAGGATATAAAGGGGTGTGTTAAATCGCCTCGGGCAGGGCAAATGGCCAGTGCCAGCCCATTCAAGTGCGACTAACGGCTGGCGCGGAACACGCCTTGGCGATGCATCCCACCCCGCTGCTCGTGGAATTGGAGTTGCTTTTTAGCTGTCTGATTCGCAAGCGCGTGCGCTTTCCCGCCCGCCTGTCTGGCTAGGTGATAGTTATTTTGGCCGTTGAATAATAGCGGTACTCTGTCAGGCGATTGAGGAGAAGTTCATGGAAACGGTATCGGAGTTGGGTTTTTGGCAACGCATGGTGACCACCCGAGGACTGATCATCCTTTTTTTTACTTCTGCGGGCTGTCATTCCTGCAGGATATGGCGCCATTTGCTGGCGGATTACGAGGCCACCCGTGATGATCTGCAAGTTTGGGAGGTCGACGCAGGGATCGATATGGGGATCACTCAGGAGTTTGATGTCTATCATCTGCCCGCACTTTTCCTTTTCCGGGATGGCCGTTACCAGCGCCCCATTCAGGTGGAAGCGCGGGCGCATGCACTGGACCGCTGGCTGACAGAGATGGCCGATCGGCCACCGGAGGAGATGCCGTGACGGTCTGGGACGGTGCGGGCTGGCATCGTCAGGCAAAGTGCGCGCCATCACCCCACCATGACGAACGTCCGGCGAACACGGCGGTGGACCTGCTGGTGGTGCATGCTATCAGCCTGCCGCCTGAGGGCTTTGGCAGCGGTGACGTGCAGCGTTTTTTCATGGGGACTTTGGACTTTAATAGCCATCCTTACTTTGATGCTTTGCGCAACCTGCATGTCTCCGCCCACTTTTTCATCGAACGAGACGGCACCTTATGGCAGCATGTCGGGGTTTTTCAGCGGGCCTGGCACGCCGGAGTGTCCGAGTGGCAATGTCACCCCGCTTGCAATGATTACAGTGTCGGCGTCGAACTGGAAGGCAGCGAGGGCACTGCGTTCATGCCGCTCCAGTACCAGCGTCTGGCGACATTGGCGAAAGACTTGCAGGGCCTTTTCCCGGCCATGGGCCCCGAGCGCATGGTGGGGCATTCGGACATTGCACCCGGTCGCAAGTGGGACCCTGGTCCCGGTTTTTCCTGGTCATATCTGGCAGAGGTGAGTAAAGATGGCGGAGATGCGGCAAGCTCCCAGGCGTGACTGGCGGCGTGGCTGGCTGGGGCCCTTTCTGGTGTTTCTGGCGATGCTGCTGCTGACGCTCTGGTGGCTGGGCGTCTTTAACAGCCCGACGGTGACGGAGGAGATGGGGGTGGCGCGGAGCTATGTCTACCAGCCTTTCCAGGGTTCTTACCGGCAGATGGTCAAGACCCGGGAAAAGACGGCCAAGGATGCTCCTGCAGACCTGCGTAGTCATACAGAGATCACCCTGCTGGAACGGGAGCAGGGCAGTGGCGGAGATGCCGAAGTGGTGGCTCGTCTGGGTTATCTGGTGAATGCTGGTGTCCCGGCACCGACGGGCTGGCAGGCCGGGCAATGGCCCGCACAGCACGTTGCCCGAGTGCGGGTGAATGCCAACCTGGCGATCGCCTCATGGAAGGCCTACGGCGCCCTGTCGGCGTGGGGCAAAGCGCGTGATCTGCCCCTGCGCTACCCGGTTCTGGAATTATTGGGGCCAGGAGACCGCTACGAGCTCTTGATGCCCGTAGCCTCTGTAGCTTCTGCGTCGGCGCCCTGACCCTGACCGGTCTCATCGCGGCCATAGAACTTCACGCCGCGGATGATCCAACTCGTTTAACAAGATGTCTGCGATCTTCAGTCTCATCGCGGCCATAGAACTTCACGCCGCGGATGATTTTGCTGCGGCCCTGACTGATCCGGTGCTGATTGCTGTCGCGCAGAGAATAGACACAGCCGCAGTATTCCTGCTGGTAAAACTGTTCGCGCCTGGCGATGTCGATCATCCGTGCGCTGCCGCCGCCCTTGCGCCAGTTGTAGTCCCAGTACTGTAACCCCGCATGGCGCGCTGCAGCCCGTTTTCCACAGCCGTTGATCTGGGCCATATCCTTCCAGCGGGAAATGCCGAGGGTGCTGGAAAAGAGGCTGAAGCCGTGTTCGGCGGCATAGAGAGCGGAACGCTCAAAGCGCATATCAAAACAGGCGCTGCAACGCTCGCCGCGCTCCGGTTCCCACTCCAGTCCCTGCACCCGGCTGAACCAGTTATCCTTGTCATAGTCGAGGTCAACGAAAGGGACGCCCAGTTGCCTGGCGTAGCGGATATTTTCTTCCTTACGCAACTCGTACTCGGCCTGGGGATGAATGTTGGGGTTGTAGAAGAGCACAGTGAAATCAATGTCTGCCGCGCGGATATCATCCATGATGGGGCCGGCACAGGGCGCGCAGCAGGAGTGCAGCAGGATATGCCGGCTGCCATCGGGGGTTTGCAGCGGCGTGGCAGGTTTTTTTGGCATGGAACAGTTCCCTGACGAATGGCGGCCTTGATGGCGCAAGAATAGCGCCTCGTGTCGGTCTTGCCAAAGGGCGGATAACAATGGGGCGTGATTTGCGTGGGGTGCGGCAAACACCCCGGTCCGGGACATTCGCCGTGTACACATTGTGGTCAACGACGCCGCACAAGAGGGTTACGCTGGCAACACACCCCTGTTGTGCTGAGGCCCGCAACTGCGCGATGCCTGCAACTCTGATTATTGCGCAGGACGCAAAAGCGGCCGCATGCCTTCCCGAATCTGGCGCTGAATGAAGGCGGCACGGCCGGGTTCGCGTTTGTCCAGTTCCGCGGCACACTGGGAATCGGTCAGTGCAGCGGCGCTAAGCATGACTTCCAGTTCACAAGTGTCCACTTTTGGGCTGGTGAGCGCAGTCGGCGCGACATTCATCTGATCGCCAACCTGCCAGAACATCCGCGCATTCCACATACGCAGGCGCACGTCGGGGTTCTGAAAAAGTTCTACGCAACGGGTATTGAGGGCCTTGGGGTCCACTGTCATCCTCCTGTTTAAACGAACAAAGCCATCGCCTGTTGTGGCGGGCGGGCTTAAGCATACCCGAAAAATGTGCCCCGAGGGGAGGTTTTTGTGGATTGAAGTATTCCATGCCCGGATAGATTCCTTGCGAACATAAAAAACCCCGCGCGAGGCGGGGTCATTTTGCGCGTCAAACTGAATCAGGCGGAGGCCATCTTCATATTGATGTTCTGATTGGTGGCGAGTTCGGGGTTGTAGAGGTATTCCACATTGCCCTGTTCCACCTGCTTGAGATATTCCTGGAAGTCGGCCTTGGCCTTGTCCCAAC
>Ga0315298_1001319_pt1 | contig 45974 bp, 27 predicted proteins | sample WHS_1_MG_FD_203077 | JGI IMG/M metagenome (GOLD analysis project Ga0315298, IMG submission 203077) | Extremophilic microbial mat communities from Washburn Hot Springs, YNP, Wyoming, USA - WHS_1_MG | ecosystem: Environmental > Aquatic > Thermal springs > Hot (42-90C) | place: USA: Wyoming...
CAACAAACACCATTTACGACGAGCCAAAGTACCTCCGCCAATTGCACCGCAGGAAAAGCCCAAACGCAGTCTACGATCAAGAATGAAATTTTCAAAAAAAACCTTGACCGGACCACCTCAGCTGTCGTCTTGCCAGACCAAGACTCCAAAACCCCATTCCGGCGAGATTCCCGAGCCGGGCGACAAAGTCGCCCCGGTCAGCGCGGCGCGACACAACGGTATTCCCGCAGCCGGCGCAGTTGTCACAAGCTGAGCATTCGGTTACGGCTGCGCCGGGCTGAGCGTCAACTCAGCAAAATGGATCGATCTGCATACACAACCGAAAAATTCACTTGTCCATCCGTGCCGTTCAGCGTAGGAATGCTTCCCGTAACGATGCACAAACAATGAAATCATTCCGTATGAAAACAGTATCTCGCCGTGACTTTTTGCGCGCCTCAGCGCTGACAGCAGGTGTGGCAACTTTTGGGTTCCCCCAATTGCTGCTCGCCCAGAACCCCGGAAACAAAATCAACATCGCCGTCGTTGGCGCCGCCGGAAAAGGAGCCAGTGACACCGACCACTGCGCAAGCGAAAACATCGTCGCCCTCTGCGACGCGGATGAAAATCATTGCGCCGGCCAGCTCAAAAAGTACCCAAAAGCCAAGTTCTATCGTGACTTCCGCAAAATGTATGAAGAAATGGGCAAGTCGATCGATGCCGTCATCGTTTCGGCGCCCGATCACATCCACGCGCCCGCTGCCGCGTTGGCAATCAAGATGGGCAAACACGTCTATTGCCAGAAGCCGCTCACACATTCTGTGTACGAAGCGCGAACCCTCCGCGAGCTCGCCCGCAAACACAAGGTGGTAACTCAAATGGGCAACCAGGGCAGCTCCGAAGACGGCCTGCGCCGCGCTGTCGAAGTCATTCAGGCCGGCATCATCGGCAATATTCGCGAAATCCACGTCTGGAGCAATCGCCCGATCTGGCCCCAAGGTATCGACAGACCCGCCGGTGAAGACCCGGTCCCCGCAAACCTCGATTGGGACGTGTGGCTCGGCCCGGCACCGTACCGACCCTACAAGCAGGGCGTCTATCACCCGTTCAATTGGCGCGGCTGGCAGGATTTCGGCACCGGCGCGCTCGGCGACATGGCCTGCCACACCGCAAACATGCCATTCCGAGCATGCAAACTCGGTTACCCATCCGTCGTCGAAGCCGAAGACCACAGCGGCATGAACACGGAAACCTACCCGAAATCATCCCGAATCAGATTCGAGTTCCCGGCCCGCGAAGGCCTTCCTCCAGTCAAGTTCTGGTGGTACGACGGCAACCCCGGAGACAAGTCTGTCACTCTGCTCCGGCCCAACCCGGAACTCACCAAGGAAATCGTCGAAATGCGAGGTGAACTGCCGGGTTCCGGCTGCCTCCTGATCGGCGAAAAAGGCAAAATCTTTTCACCTGACGACTACGGCGCTCAGTTCTACATCCTCATGGCGGGCGAAAAGGAATACAAGAACGGACGTGACCACGACGCAGTCAAGGCCGTTCCGCAAACCATCCCACGCAACCCGGCCAAGGGCGACACTGATTATCGCCAACACGCAGAGTGGATCATGGCAATCAAAGCCAACGATCCGAACATGCCCTACTCGCGCTTCGACATCGCAGCCTACCTGACAGAAATCATCCTGCTCGGCTGCGTCGCACTGCGCGTGGGAAAAGGCAAACGGCTTGACTGGGACGGCCCGAACATGCGCGCCAAGAACGTGCCCGAAGCCGCTCAGTACGTCCGCCGCCGCTATCGCAAGGGCTGGACACTCTAAAATCGTACCGACTGAACAAACCCGCGGACGTAGGTCCGCGGGTTTTTCTTTTTTCTCGTAGCCGAAACTTCCCCGGTTTGCAACTCCGAGCCTGGCAGTCCATTTCCAGCCCGCCATGCGCCCGTCCATTCACCAAGTTGAAAGTTGAGAGTTGAACGTTGAACGTTGTACGTTGACTGTGCTTTGGCCTTTCAACGCTCAACGTGCAACGCTCAACGCTCAACGTACAAATGGTGACCGGTCGTTGGAATGAAACCTTGGATATCGAGCCTGGCAGTCCATTTCCAGCCCGCCATGCGCCCGTCCATTCACCAAGTTGAAAGTTGAGAGTTGAACGTTGAACGTTGTACGTTGACTGTGCTTTGGCCTTTCAACGCTCAACGTGCAACGCTCAACGTACAAATGGTGACCGGTCGTTGGAATGAAACCTTGGATATCGAGCTCGGCGCTCTACTTGCCGGAGCCGGGCCAACGCAGGTGCCTATGAAGAAAATCAAACGTGCCGACACCGTTGATCGTGTGCGGACCATCAAAAAACTCGATCTCGGCTCTGTCGCCGAACCCAAGACTCACGTAATGTCGCCGTACCCTTGCGAACTCATAAGCAACCCATTCATCGGGAGCGACACCATCTCTGTGCCCGCGTTCGACCATGAACGGCCGCGGAAAAATCAGCCACGCAAGCTCGGCGTGGTTGAACGTGTTGGCAAGATTCCACTCCGGCATGTCGTACTCGGCTGTCCACAGGTACGAGTACTGGGCTCTTGCCGACACGTTTTTCCACACCCACTCGTTGAAATCGGCGGAGCAAATGCTGAGGCTGTATCGGGCCACAAGCGGCGGAATCCGCAACGCCGTTTTTCCACCATAGCTCAGGCCGTAAAAACCAATCCTGTCCGGATCAACAAAATCAAGGTTTGCAAGCCAATCGGTGATCACTTCGTGCTGCCGCAATATGAATGACCAGAGGGTCAGGCCGAGAGGCTGCGATTTCCTCAGCAACTGCCGGAATCGCGTCCCGCCAATGTATGGATTCTGCGGCGCGAACGTCACGAATCCCCGCTCAGCCAGTCGCCACGCGAACGCATGATAGGCTGGATTGTCGATCCTCGGGTCCGCCACATCGCACGGGCGCCCTTCGAGACCATGTTGGCACACCACAACAGGATGGCGCTCGCCAGATTTTAGGCCTTTCGGAACCACCAGAATCCCATAAGCAAACACGTCATCGCACACATCCAACATCACTTCGTAACTGCGGCAGTTGTTGGTTTCGAACAAAAACCTGGAGCGCGGGTTTGGCGGCAGGTTTCGAACTGTCAGCACGCCAATCACGTTGGTGCGCAGAAAAGACCTGTATTCCTCTGCGCTGCGTTGGAACGCGTCTGCTCCTGTGAAATCACAGCGCTTCCAAAATTCTCGTCTGGCGTATTCGGCTTCGCGCATCAAATGCTGTGTGTCTTCGAGTATTTCAAGATACTGCCGCAGAGTTCGAGCGGCCGGGTCGGGCCACGCCGGTGCACCGATGAACGCCGGCGCCGGTCCCGGTTGTTTGTTCAGTTCCGCATTTGGCGCGAGCTGCGCCAGAAACTCCCGCGCAGTCTCGGTCGAGCAAATCGAATCCGCTGCCGGATAACTTGCAAAAACCTTCGAGCCCGCCCGCCAATTCTCAATCCGCCGCAGTTCAGCATCGAACTGATCGCGTGTGGGGCGCCAGAGCGAACCCGGCGCACCGCCGTACTGATCCGTCAAGGCAACTTCCGGATATTTCCCGAATTCCACGCATAACGCCCTCGGCAGAATCATCGCTCCCAATTCAGCGTCGCCGAATCGTTCGAGAAACGACCATACGTTGCGATCTATTGGCTGTTCAGGAAGACGTGAGCACAGGCCGAAAGCTCCACAAACACCAACAGCCTCGAAACGCTCGTCAATCGCTCCGGCCAACAGGGCGAGCAGCCCACCTTCACCGTAACCGATGATCCCGATCTTCGGATGGCTCGGCGCGTTCGATTTCGGATTTGCTTCAACATCATGATCGCTTCTTCCGGCGGCCCCACTGCTGCGCGTCGATTCAAACCAATCGGCAGCGGCAAAGATTTTCTGAAGTTCGTATCCCAACGGGGTCCTGCCCAGCTCGTAGCTCGCTCGCCACAGCGTTTCGCGTTGGCTGTGCTTGGTCTGTCTCACGCCGGGGTTGCCGCTGAAACGGTTGCCGCGATCAATCAGCGACGGGACCAGCACACGGCACCCGGCTTCCGCCAATCGCCTTGGAAATTGATCTTCAACATCCACCCCGGGCAAAAGACCCACAGCCTGCTCAGGTGACCAGTCACAGTCCGGAACCGCAATGACGTCTGCCACGGCGTCTCTGTCCGGTAACAACAAAAGCCCTTCTCCGTGCACATCTCTGAACACTGTCCATGAAACCGCGTGCACGACAAAATTCGACCCTCTCGCCACCGGCTTTGCGATCGGGTCGGCTGCGCTGACGGCTTTGACAGGCGACGTGACCGTCATGTTCACCGACGAGATCTTGTCAACGAGACCCAGAATCTCTTTCAGTCGGGCCCGGTTCGCTTCGATTTCGAGTGGTGGTTGCGCGCCATCGGCAGCCGAGAAATACGAGTTCCACAGCAATTCGCGTTTCTTCGCAGCCTCGCCGAGAAGCCGATCAAGATGACGATGTATCCCCTCGACCATCTTTTGTGCAGTGTCATCGGCGAAATCCAGCAGCCCCGTCCCCGGCAATGGCTCTGCTCCATCCGCCAACACTCCGCACGCGGACAATGTCAGCCCAAGCAAAACACCCAATGCACGACCTGCGAAAGCTTGCCAGTACATAGCATTGATCACGGTTTGATACAATTAATGTGACTTGGGTGAATCTGTGCAGCAACAGCAAACTCGCGCATCGTTCGACACCCTTGGCTCCAGTAGTTCACTTGTTCATCCCGGCTCATCGCAGCCGTGTGCGACGAACTCGCCCCCCGCAATGCGGCGCAGCAGAGCGCCGAGCTTGCAACAAACACCGTTGCCTCGCTGCGATAATTCGGTTGCGACCGGCCTGCCCTGCGTACGATCTAATCGCTCATTCAGGCAATGGTTTGCCCTTGGTTTCCGGCGCAAGCCAGATCAACGCCATCCCCACAAGGTACACAAGCGTCACCACCGCCCCGGCACGCGCGTAACTGCCCTCGAAATGAGCAACCAGTTCTCCCTGCAACAATGCGCCACCAGCCGCAAAAACTCGACCAAAGTTGAATGCCAGTCCCTGACCGGTTGCGCGTGCGCGAGTCGGGAAAAGTTCAGGGAAATAGAGGGGGAACCACCCGTAAAACGACGCAGTGGCAAGACTCACCCCAAAGGCAAGCAACAGAAATGTCCGATTAAACTCCGTGATCGTGCGGAACATGTACCCGCACAACAGCAGAGAGGCAAGACAGAGCAGGAAATACGACGGTCGTCTTCCGAGACGAGCACCCACCATTGGGGCCACAAAACAGCCAACTATGGCGCCAAACGCCTGAACCATTTGCGTTTGCGCTTTTGCGCCCGGATTCGCTCTTCCAGCGAGTTGATCTGACCACAATGGCAGCCATTGCACCGATCCCCAGGTTCCAATCAACGCCACGGATGCGAAAGCTATCGCAAGCAACGTCACCCCCAACAGCCTGCCCGAGAAAATCTCGCGAATGGGCCTTGCCGTTTCACGCTTCACAGCAGCTTTCCAGCGCTCCGATTCAGGAACGCAAATTATGACAAAGAAAACCAAGAACGCAGGCAACGCGCCCACCAGAAACATCCAACGCCACGAGTCAACTGTGACGTGCTTCAGCGTGGCCACAACCCCAGTCAGCAAAAAGCCGAAGTTCGCCGCAGCACCAATCGCTCCCGCCAGCAACGGTCGCAGCCGTTCCGGCCAGCATTCCATCACAAGCGCAACGCCAAGGGACCATTCCCCGCCCATTCCCAATGCGCCTACAAACCGCAAAGCGCCGAGTTGCCACGGCGCCTGCGCAAAATAGCTGAAACCGGTAAACAGCGAGTAGGTCAGAATGCTCAATGCCAGCGCGCGCACGCGCCCGATGCGATCCCCAAGCCACCCAAAAACCAGTCCGCCCGACGCGGCGCCAAGGAGAAAACAGGCGTTGATCCTCGCGTTCCACGGGCCAACCAGCTTGTCCGCAGCTTCAACATCGACGGATTTCAACAGGTCAAGAAGTGCCGATCTCGCAACAACCGGAAACAATCCAAGTTCAAATCCGTCGAACAGCCAGCCAAGAAATGCCGCCAAAAGCACCATCCATTGGCCCCGGGTCAGGGTCGATCTGCTCGCCGCGGTCGAGTCCATTCAATTCTCCGTTTCCAAAAATCATGCGCAAGACACCAACCTGATGGCCAGACATTATTTCGCACTCCATCCACTCCGGAAATCTCACCGGCCAACGCCCACACACAAAGGCATGCTTCCAATCCGGAGAGATGCGTATTGGCTACTGTGTGCCAAGCTTTGCTAGCAGTCCTTTTTCGCGCGCCCGCTCGTACATGCTCCGAAACCACCATGCCGCCACGACAAGATACGCCGCATTCAACCCAAAAGCCCAAAGCAAGTGTGCGGTCGGAAACGGCTCACCGGCGAGCACCTGGCGCATGCCCTCAAACACGTGCGTCGCCGGCAGAGCGTGCGATATCGGCTGAACCCAGCGTGGAAGCACATCAACGGGATAAAACACCGCTGCCAGCGGTTGCACCAGAAACGGCACCCCCCATGCCAGCGCCTCGACAGCTTGTCCCCATCTCATGATGAGGCCCGTTGTAATCATCCCCATTGCCCATCCCATCAACAGCAGGTTTATGAACAATGGAATCAGTGCAAATCCCATTGCCAACAGATTGAACTGATACAACAGCCATGCAAGGCACGTCAGCGCAACAACCGTCACGCCGATCCTCACAATTCCCACAATGTAAGTGGCAACGATGAATTCTTCGATCCGAATCGGGGCAACGAAAACATTCAGCAGATTCCACGTCCACACATCTTCCAGAAACGACAGTGTCACCCCTTGCTGCGCGCGATACAGAATGTCCCAGAAAATCATGGCGCCGAGCAAAAATGTAATTGCGCCCATCCCGGCCGACGGCGATTGTGCAGTCGCATAAAGCCGCTGCAGGTACAATGTGACATACCCCCAGACAAGCAAATCCATCGTCGGCCAAAAGAAAAGCTCGATCATCCGCGGTACGCTCCGCTTGTATAGCAGCGTGTAACGCAACACCAACGCGCTGATTCTTGTCCAGCTCATTCCAAGATCACCCGCAATCCTTTCTTTGAACCGTCACGCCAAAAACCTCGAACCCGGAAATCTCACCGGCCAACGCCCAGAGACCACAAATATGTTCAATCCGGTGAGATTTCCGGTATTGAGAACCCGCGCCCAGAGCGGAGAATTTTTATTCCCAGAATTGATGCCCAACTTTGTGACTTGGGGGATTTCGCCGAGGCGGATTCCGACAGACTGTAGAGTGTTTTCATTTCCCTTCGATGGGGCGCGGGTTTCCTGAAGCCCGCATAATTCATACTTCTGTGAAGGCATCCGCTTCGCAGACTGCTCAGGGCATGAAATATGCGGGCTAACCACCATCACCCACCACACTTCCCAACGCCGTCCAGAACATCGCCGCTCCGCGCCACCGTGATGAAAACTTCCTCGAGTGAACGGCGCTGAAAATGATCGATGATCTGTCGAGCTGTGCCCTCGGCAATAACCATGCCCTTGTGCAGAAATACAACCCGATCGCACACCATCTCGACCTCGCCCATGTTGTGCGAAGTGTAAATCATGCTGATGCCCTTTTCGCGCTGGATTTGACGCAGAATCCGCCGCACTTTGTCGGCAATGTCCGGGTCGAGGCTGGCCGTCGGTTCGTCCAACAACAACAATTCCGGATCGTTGCACAGCGCCTTGCACAGATTCACTCGCGTTGATTCACCGGCAGACAGATGCCCCGTCACTTTGTCCTTCAAGTGTTTGATCTCGAATAACTCGAGCAGAAAGTTCAACTTCTCGGTCGAGTCCCGAACACCGTACAGCCTCGCAAACAAGCGCAGATTCTCCCAAACACGCAGATTCGTCGGCAACGCCGCATAGGCCGAAGAAAAGTTGCATCTCTGGAGGATTTCGACCCGATGCGATCGCAGTTCCTTGCCGAAAACGCGCACGGTTCCGCTCGTGTGCGTCGTAAGGCCAAGTAACACCTGCAATGTCGTGGTCTTGCCAGCGCCGTTTGGCCCCAGCAACCCCACGATTTCTCCGCGCCGGACGCAAAAGGATACGTCGGCCACGGCCACTGTGCCGTCGAATTCCTTCCGCAGATGTTCCACCTCAACAACAGGTTCGCTCATCGCGATGCAAACCGTAGCAGGCTTATTTCGGCTGCGCAAATCATGGGCAATGAAACCGCGTGCGCACCGCCCCAAGCCGCAACCCGCAGATATCGTGTCTGTCACCTTATTCCTCATTCCGCCAGCCCGGCCGTTACCAGTTGACCGTTGAACCTTGAGGGTTGAACGTTGAGCGTTGAACGTTGAGCGTTTGACGTTGAGCGTTTCACGTTCCAAGTTCCACACCCAAGACTCGCCCCGCTCCAACGGCGAGCCTGTCACCTTGTTTGAGCCGAAGACTTCTCAGCGCGGCGCAGCCCCTGGCTTGGCGCTCGTGCGCAAAGCGCTGGCGCGCCGCAATCAGGAAAGGAACTTCTCACATCGCCGGGCTAAACGCGGCGTGCGTTCACCAGCCGGGCGAAATGCTCGAACGACCGATCGTAGGTTGCCTCCGCATCTGCCGGAAAACAACAAGCAGGCAATTCGCGGTTCCGGAGATGATAGCTCAGACAGTCACAGCAAAACCCCTTGCGCGAGCAGGGTTCATATGAACAATTGCATCGGCTCCGGTTCCGTTGTTCTTTGCATTCCATGGAAAGACAATAGCATTGTCCGATCGGAATGTGAAGCGTTCGGTACCGGGGGCGTTCCCTCGCGCCAGCGATTCAGCACGTTCAGATCATCGAATGTTTCGGGCCGCACATCCGTGTTGTTCGCGAAATCCCCGGCCAATCAACTGCACGGCACTTGTCCTCAGGCCATCAAACATCAAACAAGTCGCTATCCCCCAGTAACTGGATCCATTTGGTGCAAGAGTCTCGGCAGATGATAAAATTCGCAGTGGCCAAAAGACTCTCCAAAACGGTATTGGAGATTGAATCAGACACCGAAACTCCAGCCTTCGACACTCCGGCTTGATGAGGGGCTTCCGCCCTTGTGGTCGCCGGTTTGCCGCACCACCTGTGGTTTGGCTTGTTACACTATCTCAACCGGGCACTTCGGAAGAGCGTCAAGGAACGCGCGACCGTACCGTTTTGTCAGGATCCGATTGTCGAGCACAACCACAATCCCCGTATCGGTCTTGGTGCGTATCAACCTGCCCACGCCCTGCCGGAATTTCAAAATGGCTTCCGGAAGTGAAAAGTCCATGAACGCATTACCGCCATTGGCTTCGATGCGTTCGATTCGTGCCTCGATTAGGGGGTGATCGGGAACGGCAAACGGAAGCCGGGTGATGATGACGTTGCTCAAAGACTCGCCCGGTACATCAACCCCCTGCCAGAAACTGTCGGTGCCGAACAACACCGAATCGATGTCTTTCTTGAATTTCTCCAACATGAGCGACCGTGGTGTCCCGGTTCCTTGAACAAAGCAGTTTACCCCGAGTTCGTCGAAGAAATCCTCGAGTTCATCCCCGAGCTCTTGCATGAGGCGGGAGTTGGTGAACAGGACAAATGCTTTGCCATGAGTCTTGCGGATGAAATGCCGAATCCATTTGCTGAGTGCCTTCGAGTATTCGGGGTCGCGCGGATCGGGCATTTTGCCCACGACGTAAACGCGCATTTGGCGTTCGTAATCGAACGGCGATCCGACCTGGAGAAGCGTCGCGTCGGTCGCACCCACGCGTGATGCGAAATAGTTCAGTCCGTCTTTTCGACCGGGTTCGGCGCGCACGGGCTGCCCGAGATGTTTTGTGTCCATGCCAAGCGTTGCGCTGGTCATTATCACCGATGTCCCCGTGCTGAACAGACGGCGCCGGAGGTAATCCGCCACGTCAACCGGCGCTGCGTTGAGCGTGATGATTTTCTGGCCTTTTCCTCCGCGTTCGACCCAATAAACATGGTCGTCCTCACTCTGTTTCAGGAAAAACGTAATCGCATCGCGTAGTTCGCCCAATCGCCGATTGCACTCCACCAATTCACTGCCAATGTCCGAATCCTCGGACATTTTGATCATGTCAGAAACCTCTTCTTTCACGCGTTCAAGGGCCAGAGTAACGTTGTCATCCACAATGTCCGGCTTGCGAATGCGCAACTCTGTCCAACGCCGCGGCGCGCCAGACGATGAATCCGCGGACTCGGGTCGAAGTGACTCACCGCGCGACTTGTAAAGCCGGTCGCACTCTTCCTCGATGGCTTCGAAAAACTTCTGGGTTCTCTCCAAAGCGTCGGCCACCAACGTCACCGCCTTGCCCCGCCGAAGTGTGGCCAGCAACCCCTTGCCGGTCTTCTCGGTCCACAACCGCTGGAGATTGAACCGCATTTGCGAATTCGAGACACTCACTCCAATGTGCCGCGCGGCAACAGACTCCATCGTGTGCGCTTCGTCGAATATGACGAAATCGTTTTTGAACAGGACACCGCCTTCGACTGATTCCTCATCGAGGCTGCCCAGTTGTGTGAAAAAAAGGGTGTGATTCAACACCAGCACGTCCGCGGACATGATTCGACCGCGAACACGCTGGAAAAAACATGGCTGGCCGCCAGCCTTTACGAAATCCGACTGGTGCCCGCATTTCTTCGGCGAACAAAGCCCGCGCTCAGAACACACCTGCGCCCACACCTTAGGATCAGGTTCCGTCTCGAAATCAGACAAACTGCCGTCTTCGGTTTTCTTTGACCATTCGTAGATTCGGCGCAGTTCCTCGCTTTCGGTGGAAGTGAACAGGCTGTCGGCCTGCTGCATCGCCTTGTGCAATCGCCGCGTGCAAAGGTAGTTCTGGCGGCCCTTCAACATCGTGTAGCTGAATCGCACCGGCAGAATGCGTTCGAGCATTGGCAGGTCTTTTTCCGTGAGCTGCTCTTGAAGGTTTATGGTGTGGGTGGAAACAATGGCCTTTTTCCGATTCGTCACAGCATACAAAATGGCCGGAATCAGGTAGGCAAGGCTCTTGCCAACACCTGTCCCGGCCTCGACTACAAGGCATTTCTTTTCAACCAACGCCCGGGCTACAGCCACTGCCATTTGCTGTTGCTGAGGTCGGTACTCGAAGTTCCTGGCTCTGGAAAGAAGACCGTTCGGTGAAAAGATCGCCTCCACCTGTGCAACAAGGTCCTCGACTGTGTTCTGTGGAATTGTCTCGGTAGTGCTGATCATGAGTTCCCTGATTCGGGATGATGGCGGGCAATCACCTGGATGAGCGCTGCGTTCTTTGCAATGTGGCCTTCAGGCAGAACACCGCGCCACGACACGTTCGGGTAAACCAGCGACCTCCGTCCTATAACGCTGCCCGGGTTCAGCACAGCGTTGCAGCCGATTTCGGCCTCGTCCCCAATCACCGCCCCAAACTTCCGAAGGCCGGTGTCAATGTCCGTGCCCTCCCAGCGCACGATGACATTCCCGGGCACCAGCTTCACGTTTGACACCTTGACCCCGGCGCCCAGATGCGCGCGGTGCCCAAGAATCGAATCGCCGACGTAATTAAAATGCGGCACTTGGACATTGTTGAACAGCACGCAATGCTTCAGTTCACAGGAATTACCCACCAAACATCCATCTCCTATTATCACATGCTCACGAACATACGCATTATGCCGAATTTCGCAATTGCGTCCTATGATCGCCGGTCCCTTGATCATCGCGCCGTCCTCGACAACCGTGCCTTCACCAATAAACACTTTGTCACCAATCCATGCGCCTCCGATGCATCTGTTGCGCAATTCGGAACGAACATTCCGGACAATGTAATCAGAGAGCTTCTTGAGAGCGTCCCATGCATATTCGCAACCCTCAAACAGAGCCGCGTGCTCTGTCTGACTCAAATCGAGTATCTGGTTCGGTCGGAACATGCGGCTAGGATTGGGGATGCATGGCCGAAGGCGCAACGCCAAACTTTGCCTTGAAAGCCTTGACCGACCATTTGAGCCAGTGAACAACAAACAATCCAATACGAAGTGCTGTTAAACCCGACCCCAACCGGAAACCGCCACCCCCTCCCCATCAAGCGCAGCCTGTCGGTCCTTACTGTCACTGCTCGGTGACCAAAACACCAACGGCCCGATCCATACCAGCGTGGGACAACGCTCCACGTGTCACAAATCACGCATGGCAGCACTTGTATTTCACATGACAACTGCGTACCCTTGCACGCATGTCTGCGCCCAAAAGCGGAGTAATAGTCGCACTTTGGACACCCACAAGGGATGAATTCGCCTTGGACGAAGCCGGGTTGCTGTCGAACATCGAATTCCTGAAAACCAAAGGGATAACAGGCTTTATGATCCTTGGCAGCACCGGCGAGTTCGCAAGGTTGGACGTCCGAACCCGGCTCGATTGTCTTGCGCTGCTGCGCCCCATGGCAGATCAATGGCCAACAATCGTTAATGCCAGCGCAATACGGCCTGCCGACGTGATCACCGTCGGGAAACGCGCTCGCGAACTCGGGTTTGCCACAATGTCATTACTCCCGCCGGCGTTTTACAGCCTTGCTCAACCGGACCTTGCCGAGTTCTTCATTTATTGCACAAACGCAGTTGGGCTGCCGCTTTTCCTTTACAACTTCCCGGAACGCGCCGGCACACGAATCAACATCGAAACAATCCGTGCCGTGGCAGATAGCGTTGAATTCGTCGGGGTAAAGCAGAGCGGCGCTGAGTTCGAATACCACCGCGAACTTGTAAAGCTCGCCAGGGAAAAGAACTTCGTCGTGTTCTCGGGAACCGAAGTTACCTTGCCGGAAGCACTGGCGCTCGGAGTCAACGGCTGCGTGAGCGGCCTCGCAAATGCAGTGCCGGAATTGGTCGTCGGCATCCATGAAGCCGCACTGAAAGGCGACCGTGAAAAAACAGAAATGTTCAGAGCGCGGATCGATATGCTCCTCCATAACGTGAACGTGCTCGAGTTCCCGCTCAACGTGGCAGCGGCCATGTCAGCTCGCGGACTCGCCACAGGGAAAACAAAAACACCTTTGTCAGCTCACACCACGGCACTGCTCGACCGGGTCGTCGAAAAGGTACGCGCCTTGTACGTGGATTGGGAACTCCCCTGCCTGACGGGAAAAGCTTGATCAACCAATACAAAACAGGGATAAACTCCTTGCCATGGGCGTGTTCTTGCTGGGACTTGTTCTGCTACTGCTGGGATATGCGCTCTACGGGCGTTTGATGGCGCAAACGGTCCGCCCCGATCCCAACCGCGTTACGCCTGCGATCGCCCTCAACGACGGCGTCGATTTTGTCCCAATGGCGACCTGGCGCGTGTACCTCGTACAGTTGCTAAACATTGCGGGGCTTGGCCCGGTCTTCGGCGCCATAATGGGCGCGCTGTGGGGGCCACAGGTTTTCCTTTGGATAGTATTCGGCTGTATCTTTGGGGGAGCGGTGCATGACTTTCTCTCGGGTGTAATGTCCATCCGCAACAACGGCGCGGGTTTGCCGGACCTGATCGGGTACTACCTCGGCAGCGCCGCAAGACACCTCGCAACATTTGTCATCCTTTTGTTGATGGTTTTGGTCGGAACGGTTTTCGTCAAAGGACCGGCGATGCTGCTGGTGGAATTGCTGCCTGCTGAAAAGTTGGCTGGCTGGCTCGGAGAAACATCCACCCAATGGCTTCAAACAAACTTCCACGGCTTGTCCGGCTGGACATGGCTGGTCATGATGGTCATTTACGCTTATTACCTCCTGGCCGCGTTGATGCCAATAGACAAAATCATCGGTCGGTTTTATCCGTTTTTCGCTCTGGCTTTGCTAATCATGGTGTTTGGGCTGGGCGCCGCCCTGTTGACAGGACAGATTCCTTCGCCCGAGTTCACCGTAAAGAATTTGCATCCGGACCATCTGCCTGCATGGCCCCTGATATTCATAACCGTAAGTTGCGGAGCTGTCAGTGGATTCCATGCCACCCAAAGCCCGCTGATGGCCCGCTGCCTGAAAAGTGAAAAGCACATGCGGATTGTGTTTTATGGCGCCATGATCGCGGAAGGGATCATAGCGCTGATCTGGGCCTCGGCCGCACAAGGCTTTTACCACGGCACCCAAGGCCTCGCTGACGCACTCAAAACCGCCGGCGGACCGGGCGGCGTAGTGCATGCTTGTTGCGTATCAACCATGGGAGCTGTCGGCGGCGCCCTCGCAATACTTGGCGTGGTCGTACTCCCTATTACCTCCGGAGACACCGCCTTCCGCGTCGCCCGACTCATGCTTGCTGATTACTTCGCCGTTCCCCAAACACAAGCCATAAACCGATACAAACTTGTGATCCCATTGTTCGCCGTGTCGTTTGCCTTAAACTTCATAAACTTCGATGTCATCTGGCGCTACTTTGGCTGGACCAACCAGACGCTCGGTGCAGTCGCCCTCTGGACTGGTACAGTCTTCCTGGCCAAACGCGGAAATTGGTGGATAATAGCTCTCGTTCCCGCCGTGTTCATGACGATCATGACAACCACTTACATCCTCGTCGAAAGAATCGGCCTGGGTCTGAACCCCCGGCTCGGAACAACCATCGGCATACTGATCGGCACGGCCGCGGCAATAACTTTCATGATCGTTCGCCCGAGGCTCACCCGCGAAACAGTGCACCCAGCCATCCCACCTCGCCCAACCGAAGCAGAGCGATCAGCCGACTCCATCGCATGTTAACCCGACAAACCCCACCGGAATGACGGGCTGTGCATGACATGGCCGTCAGCCGGTGAGATACCCATGCCAAACCCCGCACCACCTCTCCCGCTTGTTGACTGCAAAAAAGATTGTCTCCCGTGACCGGCAGTGTAGCCTTCCCACAGCCGCAATGTTGACGAGCAAGTTTTCAGAGCTTGGGTTCCCCGGGCGACTGATCGCCGTCGAGGGCATCGACGGGTCAGGCAAGTCCACACAGGTCTATTTGCTGCGACGCTGGCTCGAACAGCAAAACCTGAAAGTTTTCCTCAGCGAATGGAACTCATCCGATCTGGTTAAAAGCGCAACCAGCAAGGGCAAAAAGACACACCTTCTCACCCCAACAACATTCAGTCTCATCCACGCCACGGATTTCGCCGACCGTTACGAAAGACACTTGGTTCCCTTGTTGCGCGCCGGGTATATCGTCCTCTGCGACCGCTACATCTACACCGCCTTTGCAAGGGATGTCGTGCGGGGCTGCCCGCCGGATTGGGTGCGGCACCTCTACGGCTTCGCAGCGCAGCCGGATTTGACCTTCTTCTTCAAAGCGCGCCTGGAAACGTCTTTGCAGCGGATTCTGGACGGTCGCCAGCAGCCCAAGTACTTCGAGGCTGGCATGGACCTTGGACTCTCGCCAGACCCGGTCGAGAGCTTCCGCATTTTTCAGGGCCGGCTTCTCGAACAATACCTTGCCATGAGCACCGCGTACGGATTCTACGTCATTGACGCCGACCAGCCGGTTGAAGCCCAGCAAACATTGGTGCGCAAAGTGGTCGCCGATCGTATTGACCTCTCCAAATTCCACACATCCAAACGCTGAATCAATGGGCAACGCATCCAGCAAACATCGTCAGTCACGCTCACGCACCGGAGTCGTCCCCACAGTCATCATTCCAACAACAACACCAAAACGTTTTTACGGTCACGGCATCCCGGGCGTCGATGCCTCGAAACTCTCCGGCAAACTGATTGTGTTGGAAGGCGCCGATGGGTCCGGAAGGTCAACACAAATATCGCGCCTCGTCACGTGGCTCGAGGGTCGTGGACACGCCACTGTCCAGGTCGGCCTCAAGCGCTCGACGCTCGTCAGTGAAGAGCTCGCCAAAGCACAGCAGGGCAATGTCCTCAGCCGAACCACGTTCAGCCTGTTTTATGCCACCGATTTTGCCGACCAGTTGGAAAATGTGATCATCCCGGCTCTCAAAGCCGGATTCATGGTTCTAGCCGACCGATACATATACACACTAATGGTGCGAGACCTCGTGCGCGGTCTCGACGAAGAATGGGTTCGAAACCTCTACAGCATCGCGCTTGTCCCTGACGCAGTGTTCTACCTTCAGGTCTCACCGGAAGAGCTCATCCAGCGCACCTTCGCCAAAAGCCTCGCGCTTGATTATTGGGAGAGCGGAATGGACCTCGGCCTCTCCCAGGACATGTTTGACAGCTTTGTGAAGTACCAGAAACGCGTGATCGAACAGTTCCAACGCTTGCAAAGCATTTATGGATTCACGATCGTTGACGGGAATCGACCGATCGAAGTGGTTAACCGCGAGCTGCGCCGCCAAATCGATCTTGTCCTTGCAGGCAAATCAGCCATGAGTTGAGCGCTAATGGTCCGCAATAACAATGGCGAGTCGTATGGCCGAATCAAATAAGGATTATCTCGTTGGTGTTGACCTCGGAGGAACGAAAATCCTCGCTGGTGTCTTCGATCAAAAGCTCAACTGCCTCGGCAGCGCCAAACTCAGCACCAAAGCCGGACGCGGCCCTGACGCCGTAATCGAACGAGTAGCCCGCTGTGTTAAAGATGCAATTGACGAATGCGATCTCCAGATAAAACAAGTCATCGGCGTCGGAGTGGGCGCCCCGGGAGCTTCTGACCCGGTCACCGGACGCGTCATTTTCGCACCAAACCTTGACTGGAGAGATGTCCCACTCAAAAAGGAATTGGAAAAACAGCTCGGCGTGCCGGTATTTATCGAGAACGACTGCAACATCCAGGCCCTGGGCGTCCATGCCAAGGAGTTCAAGGCCAAACCCCGCCATTTGGTCGGCATCTTTATCGGCACAGGAATCGGCGCAGGACTCATACTGGACGGCAAACTCTATTCCGGTTTCAACCGCACCGCCGGTGAAATCGGTCACATGGTGCTCGAAGTTGGCGGACCAAAATGCAACTGCGGAAACCGAGGCTGCTTCGAAGCCCTTGCCAGCCGCACCGCAATCTTTAAACGCATTCAAAGCGCCGTAAAAGACGGCCAGAAAACCCTCCTCACAGAAATCCTCGAAGGCAACCTGACAGATATGCGCAGCGGCGATCTCCGCAAAGCCATTCGCCGCGGCGACAAGTTCGTCGAAAAAATCGTCGAGGAAGCCGCCGAATACACGGGCATCGCCGTCGCTAATGTCATCAACCTGCTCAATCCAGAAGTCGTCGTCCTCGCCGGCGGCGTAATCGACGCCCTCGAAGATGAAATGCTCGCAATCATCGTTGAAACCGCCCACGACAACGCCATGCCCGGCACCGACAAGGGAATCGAGATCGTAGCATCCCAACTGGGCGACGAAGCCGGAATTACCGGCGGCGCAGTCTTGGTAAAGCAAAACATCGGTTGATGACAAACCCACGCACCCCACATCGCCGAGCAGTTATCGACGTCGGCACCAACTCGGTCAAATTGCTGGTCGCCGATGTCTCATTCGATTCTGTCGAGCCGGTCTGCGAGTTCGCATCCCAAACAAGGTTGGGCAGCCAGTTGTATTCGGGCATGACACTGTCCAAGGCTGCAATCACACGAACCGCCAAAGCAGCCGCAGCGTTTGCGTCAAAAGCCCGCGAGCTCGATGCAGGCGAAGTCCGCATAATCGCCACAAGCGCCGCCCGCGAAGCATCCAACGCCGATGCCCTGGCTGCCGCCATCCGGAATTCCACCGGCCTCGAACTCACGATCCTCGAAGGCCACACAGAAGCGGCACTGGCATTTTATGGTGTTGCGACAGACCCTCGATCCCAAGGCAAACCACTGATGGTCATTGACGTCGGCGGCGGCAGCACACAAGTCACGGCCGGATACGCAACCACGGTTCTGTTCACCAAAAGCCTTCAATTGGGCGCTGTCCGTTTGCTTGAAACCCTCAACCCGACCGACCCTCCCGCACAGGCAGACCTCGAGCGTTGCCGCAGCATGATACACTCCGTCCTGAGCACTGGCTGCAAAGAAGAGTTGAGCAAGGCACTCGCAGGCTTGCCCGCCAATCCAGAATCATTCGCCAGTGGTGGCACCGCTTCGGTGCTTGCCGCAATGCATCTCAGACTCACCAGCTTCGACCGGCATCAGATCGAGTCGGTCGAGTTTTCACCAACCGACCTTACTCAATGGGTCGAGCGCCTGTGGAAGCTGCCGATCAAAGACCGCCGTCTGATTCCCGGTCTTCCCCCCGAACGCGCGGACGTCATAATCACAGGCGTTGCAATACTGGCCGGCGCCGCCGATGTATTCGGCATTAACAAGCTCCGTGTGAGCACGCGCGGCTTGCGTTTCGGCGCTCTCGTCCGCTGATACAATCCTCCGCCTTGGCACCAGCCGAAAATATCGAGTCTAAATATCGAGTCTGTCCCCATATCCAGCCCACCGTGCGCCATTTCGGTCATCACATTGAAAGTTGAGAGTTGAACGTTGGACGTTGAACGTTCCTGATCGATATACCCGACATCGTGCCTGCCCCATATCCGGGTGCCCCGGCAGCTTCGACCGTCCGGCTGTTGCTTTGGCAGGTCCGGCGAGTCAAAAACCCGGGCGCCCAAATAACGTGTCTGTCCCCATATCCAGCCCACCGTGCGCCATTTCGATCATCACATTGAAAGTTGAGAGTTGAACGTTGGACGTTGAACGTTCCTGATCGGTATACCCGACATCGTGCCTGTCCCCATATCCGGGTGCCCCAGCAACCTCGACCGTCCGGCTGTGGCTTGGGCAAGTCCGGCGAGCCAAAAACCCAAGCGCCCAAATACCGTGTCTGTCCCCTTTCTTGCTCCGAATATCGTGTCTGTCCCCATATCCCACCGTGCGCCCTTTCGGTCACCCCATTGAAAGTTGAGAGTTGAACGTTGGACGTCGAACGTTCCTGATCGATATACCCGACATCGTGCCTGTCCCCATATCCGGGCGCCCCGGTAGCCTCGACCGTCCGGCTGTGGCTTGGGCAAGTCCGGCGAGCCAAAAACCCGGGTGCCCAAATACCGTGTCTGTCCCCATATCCAGCCCACCGTGCGCCCTTTCGGTCATCACATTGAAAGTTGAGAGTTGAACGTTGGACGTTGAACGTTCCTGATCGGTATACCCGACATCGTGCCTGTCCCCATATCCGGGTGCCCCAGCAACCTCGACCGTCCGGCTGTGGCTTGGGCAAGTCCGGCGAGTCAAAAACCCAGGCGCCCAAATACCGTGTCTGTCCCCATATCCCGCCCACCGTGCGCCCTTTCCGTCACCACATTGAAAGTTGAGAGTTGAACGTTGGACGCTGAACGTTCCTGATCGGTATACCCGACATCGTGCCTGTCCCCATATCCGCGTGCCCCGGCAGCTTCGACCGTCCGGCTGTTGCTTTGGCAGGTCCGGCGAGTCAAAAACCCAAGCGCCCAAATACCGTGTCTGTCCCCTTTCTTGCTCCGAATACCGTGTCTGTCCCCATATCCAGCCCACCGTGCGCCCTTTCGGTCACCCCGTTGAAAGTTGAGAGTTGAACGTTGGACGTTGAACGTTCCTGATCGGTATACCCGACATCGTGCCTGTCCCCATATCCGGGTGCCCCAGCAACCTCGACCGTCCGGCTGTTGCTTTGGCAGGTCCGGCGAGTCAAAAACCCAAGCGCCCAAATACCGTGTCTGTCCCCATATCCAGCCCACCGTGCGCCATTTCGGCCACCCCGTTGAAAGTTGAGAGTTGAACGTTGGACGTTGAACGTTCCTGATCGGTATACCCGACATCGTGCCTGTCCCCATATCCGGGTGCCCCGGCAACCTCGACCGTCCGGCTGTGGCTTGGGCAAGTCCGGCGAGCCAAAAACCCGGGTGCCCAAATACCGTGTCTGTCCCCTTTCTTGCTCCGAATACCGTGTCTGTCCCCATATCCAGCCCACCGTGCGCCCTTTCCGTCACCACATTGAAAGTTGAGAGTTGAACGTTGGACGTTGAACGTTCCTGATCGATATACCCGACGTCGTGCCTGTCCCCATATCCGGGTGCCCCAGCAACCTCGACCGTCCGGCTGTGGCTTGGGCAAGTCCGGCGAGCCAAAAACCCAAGCGCCCAAATACCGTGTCTGTCCCCTTTCTTGCTCCGAATATCGTGTCTGTCCCCATCGTTGGCCGCCGGATGCCACAACACGGTTCAGCAGCCGGACGGCGTCAAGGTCTCAGTGATGCGCTGAGGTAAGGCGAGGCTATTTCGGGGCGATTTGTCAACAAGTCGGATCCCCCTCACGGTAAATCCCGACAAACACAGCCCCCTCCAACCCAAGAACCTTCATAGAACATTAAATCATTGGAAGGAACACCAAGCTCCTTTGTGCCAAAAAGCGTCAGCAAAACCGAGAATTGAGCTTGCATACCATCCTGTGACAAAAAGTCCCCCCCCTGCTGAGATCTGTCGGATTTCCCTGCAAAAATTGTGACTGAACAGCGAGCAGTCACATCTACCGTTCGCGTGCACGGTAAAACTCGAATCGTGCTCCTGTAGGATTGTAGTTTCTCCAGACCCACGAACCGGACGGCGACGAATTTGTCATTATCCCCGTCCAATGGACAAGGTCCATGGAGTTCTCAATAATGTAAATGCGGCTGGGAAAGCCCTGAATCGCAAGCTGAACCGTTTCGTCCGGCACTCTGGCCATGCTCAACACGGGAACAATCGGCTCATCGGCAAGCGGCAAATAAAGGTTGTCTATGAAACCTGCATCTGCGCCGGCACTGAAGTTCGCGTCTTTCGAATACCGCCATTCAAGAGTGTTCAAGCCGCCAACTACACGGAATTGATAAAGCTCCCATCCCGTCTCCCCTGTCCAGCGCTTTTGAAAAAGCCCGTTCAGATAAAACTCCAGCCCATCCCATTGGTTTTCTGAGCTGACCTTCACCCAAAAAGCGCCCGTTCCATCCCGCAAGGTCGCTTCAAGAATCAATGAGCTTTGCTCGCCATTGCTGATCCTGCCTGATTGAGCGGCAAACCGACCATTGTAAACCTCGGTGGATGCAACGACCCATGCAGCGTTCCCGTTGCTTGCCCATGCAAACCCGTTGCCAAAACCGCCCGACTCGAACCCTTCCGTGCACTCAACAACCCGAAATGAAGCTGTGAGCGCATGATCCCTGTCCATCACCACCACAAGCGGATTTCGAGTCGCATTGACAGTTCCCTGCCAGCCGGTAAACACAAAACCGCGCTCGGGCAGCGCCGTCACCACCTGAATGGATCCTTGCGGAAACAGGCCCGGCGCAGGAACTGCGCTGCCACCCGGCCCCGCAATCACATTCAGCGTTCGCATGATCTCGGTCGGTTCGAACTCGTACTCAAGCACCAGCTTGCCTGTGCTTCCTCCGAATCCGTCAATTGCGATGTAGTAAACCCGATCGCGTGCCAACGTCGCGGTCAACTCACTGTATCCACTGCCCGGATTTGCGTCGTCGTTGGCGGCCACAAGCAACAATTCGCTCAAGGAACGCCCTTCATACACCGCAAGTAATGTGTCAATACTTGACCCCTGGGTTGTCAGGCGCAACAAGCCCGTTGCCGGTGCTCGGAACCAATACCACACCGAATGCCCGCCCTCGTTATTGGCATGCATTGGCTCGTCGGCCTCCCGTGTCGCGAGATCATTGGTCACCGTTACACTCCCGGAAAATCCGCTCAATTCCAGCGCCCCGGCAAAATCGTCATTTGGAACCGCAGAGTAGTAAAGAATCAGCAAGACCGGTTCGCTCCTATTGCCCGCCACGTCTTCGGCAACAACACTCACAACGTTCGTTCCAGGCGACAAAGTCAAACCAAGATTCCAGTTTGTGGTCCCGGTCGCAAGCAATGGCGGGCCATCGTTGAGCTGCAGAGTTACGCTGCTGACACCAGTCCCGTGAGGCATGGGATCCAAAGCAACACCGGCGATCCGCACGGCAGCATTTGTAAGAACAGTGTCCGCGGGTTCGACAATCTCCACCTCCGGCGGCACAATGTCCGGAAGTCCGCCCGGCACAACCCGAAGTCGGACAAGCCCCACATCAGCGTCAGTATAACCAGCCACCGCTATCCGGTAAGTGACCCCGACCAAGCCGTCAAACACAACATACGCTTTCAATCCATGTTCAACGTCGTTGGTGGAAACTGCAACCGGCCTGAGAACATCAAGGGATGCGCCCGTGTAAACCGCAAGTACCGGCTCGAAACCGCTCCCGGCAGTGTCGATCAAAACAGACGTGTTATTGGTTGGCGACCACGTCCACCAAATCGACGCAGCCACCTGCGGATTGCCTGCATGAAAAGGTTCTGCAGGCTCGATAGTGGCAAATTCATTCGACCCCGTCACAGTCCCGCCCCCCGGCGGGATTTTTATCGCGTTGGCGAAATTGTCGTTTGCGGGTCGAACAACCGCTCTGTATGTCACCCGTGTAATGTTTGTTGCCCACGATTCCGGCAACAGCTCGCCCATGTCATTTGTGATCGAAAGGTCCTGCCCGGACGTTGTGAACAGTGCGACAAAATTCGTGGGCGCGGCAAACGCAGGAACAACGAAACTGCCACTGTACACACCGTCACTCGCATTCACATCCGGGGGTATGCCATCATCCAGCAATTGAATGGTGTTGGTCACAACCCGCATCATGGATGTCAGGTTCGTAAATGACTCGTAGTTGGTAACAGTCAGAAAAACTGTCTGCACAGTCTGGGTGAGCATGATCGTGTTGGCCGTCGGCAACACGACAACCCCGGGCAGCATCGGCGCAGGCTGCGCCGCAAGCCAGCAGCACGAAAACACCACGCTCACCAACCAAAGCAATTTCGAGGTTAAACTACGCATATTGGCCTCGAGACATCAAAGTCTGCCACAGGGCTTATCGCCACGGGCTGTATCTGGCGCGATAGAATCGCCAGTCAAACGCTGCAACGTCCGGGTCAACAAACTCAATCGTTCCGGTTACAAAAGTGTTCGTGAGTATGGGGAGCCACTCGATCAGGTTGGTCGAAGCTTCAACGACGACTGTCCCCCCTTGTTGACCGCCAAGAGCAAAGTTCAATCCGCCCACGGAAACAGAACCGGAGACAGACAGGTTGATCGGCTCCGGGCTTTGGACCTGAATCCGAATCTTTCCGGAATAACCCGCCAATCCGCGGTCATCAACGGCCACTACCTGCAATTCATGGCCGCCGGCCGGGACATTGGTCCACACAAAACCGTAAGGAGCCAGATGCAAAACCCCTATCGAGTTCGAGTTTGCCAGTAACTCTACTTGCGCAATTTTACCGTCCGGATCAAACACTTCGACGCTGATCGGCAGGTCAAGCGGCTGCAAAAATACCGCGTCATTGGTCGGCCAAAGCAGTCCGACTCGCGGTGCCTGATTTGTCTTAACAACAATCACGACCGTGCTCGAAACCGATTGAGCGCCCCCGTCGTCTGTCGCGCTGGCACTGATCGAGTAAACCCCGGCACCAACATTGGTCCATGTCAGAACGTACGGAGCCGCAGTGACCCGTCCGATGAAATTCGTCCCTGCAAAAAAACCAACCTCTCTAACTGTGCCGTCGCTGTCCGATGCAACTGCCTCCAAAACAAGGTCAGACGGCGCCACAAATACTTCGCCAGGCTTGGGACGAACAAGTGTAACCTCCGGTTTCTGATTCGCGTAAGTCCACCGCGCAAAATGAAGCGACGGCGTTTTGCCCGCGTTTAGAAAGTCACCTCCAACAAAAACCTCGCGCCCACGGACCGCAATGGCCCTGACGATCCCGTCCAAACCGGCACCGAGCACGGACCACCGAATTCCGTCCCAACGTGCGATCCGGTTTGCCACCGCCCCACCCGCAGTGTCAAACGCACCCCCAACAAACACCGCGTCGCCACCCGAAGCCGCCAACGCCATTACATGCGGTGTTGCTCCGCCCAATCCGCTGCCCAAAGCCCACCAGCGATTCCCGTCCCATTTGGCCAAGTACTTTATGTCTGAACTCCCGCCGGCTGATTCGAATTGCCCGCCAACATACAAGTCTGTCCCCACAAAAACCATGGCATTCACTGTCCCACCAACTCCCTGGCCAAGTGGAGACCAATTCGATCCGTCCCAAGCAGCAACGCGGTTTGCTTTGAGGCCACCGGCAGCAGTAAATTCACCACCGGCGTAAAGCCGACCGTCCGGCCCAATCGCCATCGCATAAACGTTGCTGTTCACCCCGGTCCCCAAACGACTCCAAACCGTTCCGTCCCACTTCGCAACCGAGTTTGCACTGAACCCGCCGGCGCGCGTGAACGAACCGCCAACGTAAAGGTCGTTGCCATTGACCGCCATCGCATGCACGGCACCATCGAGCCCGATCGACAAAGGCGCCCATTTGTTGCCGTCCCATAGGGCCACACGATAAGCCGTCACACCTGATGCGCTCGTAAAATTCCCGCCGGCAAACAGTTCGCCGCGGTCGTTCACCGCCAAAGCCAGCACATCCCCATTAACCCCGCTCCCCAAACCTGACCAGCTCGATCCGTCCCACTTCGCTATGTTCGACACAACCAATCCGCCAGCGACCGAGATGCTCCCACCCGCATAGACTGCTTGGTCGGTCGCTGCTATCGCCCTTATCTGACCTTCCAACGTTCTGGCCACAATGCCATTCCCGAGCGATTCCCAGTGACTTGGAACGTAACCTGCCAAATTGCTGATATTGTTCGTGCCGGCTCTGTACAAGCCGCCCACATAAAGCAACGTCGGCCCCCCGGCCAACGCAAGAACGTTGCCGCTCACACCGTTGTTCGTGCCGTCACCCAACGACGCCCATGTCTCCAAATCATCATGCCAACGCGCAAAATTCATTGCACTTAACCCGCCAGCCCGCGTGAATGAACCTCCCGCGTAAAGCTCGGTCCCAAAAAGCAACAGAGACCTTACAGTGCCGTTCACGCCGCTGCCCAACACGCGCCAGCTCACCCCGTCCCATTTGGCAATGTTGTTCGCCCCATCAACCACGCCCGCCTCGGATGACTCGCCACCGGCAAAAATGTTCCCGTTTTCAGCTATCACAATCGCGTGCACAGTCCCGCCCACGCCTCCCGCAAGGTTGTACCATCGTCCTCCCTCATATCGCGCGATGTTCAAAGCATGCATGCCCCCGGCATTCGTAAATGCCCCGCCGACAAATACCCGTCCACCACGCGCTGCAATGGCGTGCACGGGCCCTCCAACACCGCTACCGAGTGAAAACCATTTCGAGCCGTCCCAGCGCGCCACATTCGAAACCGCAACACCCCCCGCAACTCCAAACTCGCCTCCCACATAAAGATCACTCCCGTCTGAAAACAGAGCCAATACAGGCCCGTCCAAACCGCTGCCAACAGAATTCCAATTGGTCCCGTCCCACCGCGCAACGTAACGGGCAGCAACGCCCCCCGCGCTTACAAAATTGCCGCCAATGAAAACTTCACCACCATGAACCGCTACTGCGCGAATCTGCCCGTCAACCCCGTTAGTAAGCGAAGCCCATTTCTTCGCCACTGCATTCCACATCGCAAAGTTGCCCGCACTGACCGAACCTGCCGAATCAAAACTTCCCCCGACGAACATCTCGCCCCGGATGTTAACAGCAAGTGCGTTGGGGTAACCGCCCAGTCCGGTCCCCAAACCAATCCATTCATTGCCCGTGTGCCACACGGCGATGTTCCGAGCGGCTCTCCCCCCTGCATACTCAAACTCACCTCCGGCGTACACTCGCGCGCCGCTCGCCGCCAGTGCCCAAACCACCGGATCATTCCCCTCGATTCCCCTACCCACCACCTGCCAACTGGTCCCGTCCCATCGGACTATGTTGTTTGCAGTCTGCCCGCGAAAACCAGAAAACCGACCCGCTGCATAAAGTGATCCCCCGCTCACAGCCAAAGCACGAATCTCCGGAGTGGTCTCCTCCGACGCGGTGCCGAGCGTTGTCCATGCCGTCCCATTCCACGACGCGACTCCCTGCGCATTGAAACCACCAGCAATCGCAAATGAACCGCCAACACACAGATTCGTGCCCCATGCCACCAACGCCCGCACAGGACCATCCACGCCACTCCCGAGCGCCGACCACGCACTGCCGCTCCACTTCGCAACATTCAGCGCCGCGCCTCCACCCGCCTGGTCGAATTCGCCACCCACGTACACCGCGTTGGTGCTCAGCACTTGAATCGCCCGAACAGGGCCATTAACGCCGTCGCCCATCGGCTGCCACTGAGAGCCATTCCACTCGGCAACGTTTGCTACATTCGTCTCGCTGGCGTTTCCAAACTCGCCCCCGGCATAGATTTTTGTTCCTTGGATCGCGATGGCATAAACCGGCCCGTCAAAGCCGGTGTCCATCGCGGTCCACCCCGATCCATTCCACTTGGCAATATTGGTTGCCCCACCGCCACCGACCGAACTGAACGCACCGCCGATATAAACATTGCTACCCTGCACGCCAATAGCGTACACGGGTCCGTCAGTCCCGGTCCCGATGGCGCTCCACGATTCGCCGTTCCACACGGCGACATTGGTCGCTGAAACTCCTCCTATGGACGTGAACTCTCCAGCCACGTAAACCAGATTCGTCGTCGCCGCCACAGCGTAAATCACACCCTCCACGTCAGAAGACCCAAACCGCCCGTCCCAGCCGCCCTCCAAAACCGCGCCCGCCGACATCAGTTTAACCACCCCTTGCGCGCGGTAATCTCCCGATTCTGCGTGCCCATGGGAAAGCAAAACAACAGCAAACACCCCAACTGTTGCCAGCAGAAACAGATCGAATGCAAACCGCCATCTGACATCTTTGCGGCCGGTGAGTCTCATTGCTTCAAAGGCTCCCATAATTTGAGCACATTACGTTCCATTTCACAAGAAAACCGGCCGGAATTGCGTGACAAAGAAATGACAGTTGAAATGCAATCTTGTTGCCAGAGACCCAGCCCGGCCTTCAAACACAGTCTCAGAACCCGTGACGCCACTGAAGAAAGTGCTGAGCCATTCCCATTCCCCCACGACGTCTTTTCAGCACGCAAACCGTTGGTACCCAGTTCGGCTATCTCAATATGGTCACACCACAAATCCCGAGCCGATATCCGCTGTGCGGCGGGATCAGGAAGTCTGAGTCTCAATCTGTCACTTGCATCAATATGCGCTCAACCTGAGCATCGGCAACCTCGAGAAGCCCCTCAGTCCAGACAACGTAATCTGCCAGCCCGATCTTCCTCTCGACCGGCCATTGTGCGTCAATCCGCCGCCGACACTCCTCTGCAGTCCACCCGCGCAACGACATCCTCGCCGCCTGGCTGGCACGACTGCATGCAACGCATATCGTTGCCTGAAAATGCCTCTCCGCCCCCGTCTCAAAAAGCAACGGAATGATAATCATCCCAATGCGTACCCCACACCGATGCCATTCCGCAGCTTTGGCCTGCCAAAAGTCAGCTATCCGCGGATGCAATATGGCCTCGAGCTTTGACCTCGCTCTGCTGTCGGCAAACACAATCCCGGCAAGCACGTCTCTTCGCAAATTCCCCTGTGAATCCACGATGCCGGTTCCAAACTCGGCGACAATCTCCTCCAATGCGGGCTGTCCGGGCTCAACCAACTGACGCGCCACTGCATCAGTGTCAATGACCATCACACCCCGACGGGCAAACAACGCCGCAACGGTCGTTTTGCCCATCGCAATTCCGCCTGTCAGCCCCAACAGCAGCATGGTGAATCAGTTGCACGGGCGTTGCCGCCAACGATTGCCTCCGGCAAAACCGGGATCGCAAATGTGCAGGAGCCATTGCCAGATCAGGCCGCGAACACGAGCCATGGCCTGCTCGGCAACATTACGCTCGCGCAGCAATTAGTAGGTCACCGCACGATAGAAACCTTGTTGTGCGCCTGAAACAGCAGGATCGAAGAACAACCTGATCTGCCCTTCGACGGCTCTGTTGGTGGAGACCGGCACCCAATTTGGTTTTGTGTTAACCGGCAACTCCAGCGCACGAAGGATCACATAGACCTGGTCAGGCTGCCCGGTGAGTTGCAGCTCGCTCGTGCCCTGAGGTGTTTTCTTCAGCACGAGCCGCGCAGGTGCAGTTGGGTCAACAGGCGGCACCAAAGGAATGTTCACGTTATCAATAAACGCAGCATCCAAACCGACGCTGTTTTGATTGTCCTTGGTGTAACGCCATTCGAACGTGTGCGTACCCTCCGAAACCGGATAGCTGTACCGAGCCCAGCCAACTTCGCCAGACAGCCGAAGCAAAGGCACGGACGCGCCGTCCATGTAAAACTCAAACAAGTCCCAGCCGGCTTCGCTGCTGACTTTGGCGTCGAATTCAACTGTGCCGGTTACAACTTTGCCCGTCAGCTTCAAAGAGCTGCTCTGGCCATGTGAAATCGCGCCCGACCGCGCCGCATAGCTTCCCGCAGAAGCCGTCGTGTTCGTGACATACCATCCGGCAGCACCCGTCGTGCTCCATGCCAGCTTGCTCAGGTTCCCGGACTCGAAATCGTCCGAGTAAGCAACTGCACGGAACACTGCGTGAATGGCCAGATTTGTGTCAGCCAGAACAGAAACCGGGTTCTCAGAGGTCTCGTAACTGCCTTCCCATAGAACGAATTCAAATCCCTTGTCAGGCACAGCAGTCAAAACCTGAGCCGATCCAGCAACCACATCAACAACCCCAAAGTCGTGTTCCTTTACTATTCCACCGGGAGTCCCGGACAACGTTATCGTGTAAAGCTCCGCTGGCGTAAACGACCATGCAAGCTGCACTTTCCCTGTGCTACCGTTGAAACCGTCCACCGCTATGTAATAGAGCTGGTTTGATCTTACGCCCTGCTGCAGCTTGCTGAACGCCGATCCCTCGAAAGCGTCGTCGTTCGCCCCAACTTTCTTCAGGCTGTCAACACGGTCTCCCTGATACAACCCGATCAGCGTGTCAAAATCACTCCCCTCAGTGCTCAACAGCAGCGCCCCATTCTGCGGCGCCTTGAACTTGTACCAGACCGAATGCCCGCCGTCGTTGTCCGCGTGCCGGGGCTCGCCGGGCTCGCGTGTCGCTTCTGTTGTGTCAGCGGTGACCGTGCCCGAGTTCGCCGTCAGGAAAGCTGCGAAACTGAAATGGTCGTTGGGCACGGGATTCCGGCGATAGGTCACCATAAGCGTAACTTCGTCAGATGCATTTCCGGCGAGATCAGTCGCATAAACTTTAACAGTGTTGTAGCCCGGCACCAAAGCCAGCTTGTTCGTTGTCGATGTCGCACCCGGTGCAAAGCTCATCATTCCGTTTCGATAGGTAATCGGCAGAACCTGTACGTTGATCTTGTCCACGCCACTTGAGACTGGCCCGGGATCAAACGCTGAAGCGATCAGGTCGATCGTGTTCTCTTGCACAATAATGCCGCTCACAGGTCTGGCCACGCTGACTACCGGCTTCGTCAGGTCTGGTGTTCCGTTCGGCAGAATTGCAAGGGTTATGGCACCGGAATAGTTCGTGCCCACGCTGGCAACGGCAATATTGTATGCCACGCCCTTCTTGGCGTTGAAAGTAACGTATGCCCTGCGCCCGCCGGGCTTGGTCTGGGCAGATGCAACTTCCTTGAGCGCGTTAACGCTCGAACCGGTGTAAACAGCCAACAGCGTGTTGAACTTGCTCCCGCTCGTATCAACCAGTACCGGCCCATCCGCCTGCGCTGTCCAGCTCCACCACAACGAAGACGTGACCAGCGGCGCGCCCGCATGATTCGGCTCTCCCACTTCGAGAGCAGCATCCGCGAACCGGTTGTTTGACGCCAATACTGCACCCTCTGCTCGAACCTTGGTTGCGTTCTTGAACAAATCATTGGGCGGCCTGACCGCCACGTAATAAGTGACCGTGTTGGTCGCGTCCAGCTTGCCCGGCGCAGTGACAGCGACCGTCAATGTCAAGTTCGTTCCGGTTGATGGAACCGAAATGTTTGCGCTGTAAATTGAATCGTTCCTGCGCGCATCGGGCGGCGTCCCGGCGTTGTTGAATGTCAATGGAGTCACGCCGTTGATCAAGCCCTTCACGGTCGCATTGGTCACGCTCACACCGTCTCGCACTCGGACATAAACGGGCGTCACGGAACCGCCCAACACCGTCGAACCATCGCTCGGCGTAAAGTATATCTCCAAAATACCGTCAGGCGGCGATATGGTCACATCCGGTGGAAGGTCAAACGCTTCAACCACGCCCCTTGTGGTGTTTGCTGGCGGCACTTTCGCACTGTAACCCATGCCGCGCTTGGCGAATCCGCGCCAAATCTCAGCCTTGTTAAGGCCGCCGAAGGTCATTTCGTCCGCCTGCACGATTGCGTCCCGAGCCTCAAGATAGGTCGGATTCGGCGGGCACAGTTTCATGCCATCAACAATCAACTGAAGCATCGTCGAGTTGCCTTCATCCCAACCGAGAGAATCAACCAGATTCGCCCGAACCTCCCACAAAGCAATACACCAAACCTCACCCATGTTGTGAACTTCGGTTGGATCGTTGTATGCCATGAAAATCGGATTTATCGGAATGCCAAGGTGCGGATCCGCAAGGTCAGGATCGATATCCTTCAGCGTCAGCGGATTCTTCGTCATGTCCGTCGAATACGGATAGCGCCGGATTCCAAAGTAGTAGTTCTCGGTCAAATCATCGTACATGTAGCACGAGTAACCGGCCATCGGATACACGGCGTTTGGATCATCGCTGGCCTCGCTCAACAAACACATCGGCACAATGTCCGACCAACCCTCACCCAATCCGTTCGGCTGATGTTCCCAGAACAGAACTTCACCGCCGCCAACCAACCGCGTGCTAACACCGTGCGTGTACTCGTGGCAAACAATCTCCGCGTCAAGTGAACCATCGCGATCCGGTCGCGGCCCGTCCCAAATGAACATCGCCATGTGCCCTGGCACACCATCCTGCGTCGGCACAAAATACGCGTTGTTCCTGTAAAATGGATCGTTGATCCGCGCGCCATCCTGCGCATCCGCAATTACAGGGTCGCCACCAAAACCGCCACGACCAAAGTTGTTGTCCTGGAAATTGCCTGCAGCCTCGGTGAACCCATAAGCATACATCCGGTCATGCATGAAGTTGTTCAAATAAAACAGGTTCACCACCGACGCATTTGTGTAAGCAGACGGCGGCATGTTCAAGTCCAGCGGAAAAGTGAAGTCCGGATCCGTCTCCGGCACAGACGGTCGCGGCAGGTCCGGGTCGTCATCGTCGTCAACGTCCGTAGCCGCATGCACGTTGTTGCCCGCCGTCACATAAACGCCGTTTGTCGCCGGATAAACCCAGCCGGCTGGCGACGCCACCGTGTTAAGCGCAGTGAAATTCGTCAGGTGCGTCCGCGGCACCAAGGGCGGCTGCGCACTGTTCGGCGTCGGCCACCCGGGCGTGAAAGGCGACGGACTGTCGCTCGTGAACACACTCATGCTGATCGACGGTGCGGCCTGGTAAAACGTGAGGTTCTGGCTGAACCACACCTGGCCCGTCAGCGCATCCACGAACACACGAAAAGCCTCCTTGCTCTTTCCGCTGAAGAGAAACACTCGCCAACACAGCCGCATGGTCTCCCTGTCCAAAGGCAACCACGACAACTCGACTCTGGCCTTTCCTTTCAGGCCGGGGGCACGAAAATACTGTACGCGCTCCGCACCTTCACACGCCCCTCCCGCCACCACAGCCGCCTCATCGATTGCCACGTTGATGTTCCCGGCCTGCGCAGCCAAAGCCACCGCTTTCGCCGCACTGATCGGCGGATTTGCAAGAATGTCCGCCCAATTCCGAGCCCCGTTCGCCGCTGCAAGCATCGGATTCGACACAAACTGACTCGAGAGTCGAACAAGCTCATTCCGAGCAGTCACATGGCCCTTCAACTGAGCTGAAAAAACCGGAATGTCATTGAAACGCTGCTGCCAAACAATCGTCCGAACACCATTGTGACGGTCCACATAATCGCTCCTGACCGCCGCTTCTTCGAGGGCTTCATGACCATGCCCAAACAGGTCTGAATGCTCTGCAACAAAAGCTTTCACCACCCGGTAAGGGTCTCCCGCAGGAAAAGCGTCCAATGTGCTCTGCGAAATAGCCGCACCACGTCCACCCGGGCCGGTGAGATAACCAGACACCCCGGCCGTCACCAGCCGCGGCGAGCCCGTAATCCGATCAAGCGCCACTTTCGCATTTGGCAGCCGCTGCCGCAATTGGCCAAAAGCTTGCAACTGCCGTGGGCTAAAATCCCTAAGCCCGGCATCGCTCGGCGCTTGTAGCAGGGCAGGAGCACTCGAGGCTCGCACCGTGGCCGGTCGCAAGTCAATCGTCGGGGCCGGAGCAGGGTATTGCGCCTGGTATGCCAATCCTGCAACCGACAAACCAACCGCTAACACTGCATGCAGTCCTCTTGTATTCCACCTCTTCATTTAGATTACCTCGAAAAGTTAACTGTCAGGGATTATAACGCACCCGGTAATAGCGTTCACGTCCTTCCGGCAACGCAGGTACCGGGTCGGTCACTGTCATAACCTTTCCAACCGCAGCGTCGTTGGTCACCGTCGCTATCGTGACCCACTCCGGCGCGGCCAAATTCGACGTCCGTTCCACATAATAGGTCGCACCAGCAGCAGCAGCAAATGATATGGACACAGTCGGCGGCGTTCCCGATACCTTCACCGGACCCAACGTCGGACCGTCAAACGGCCACTGATCGTAAGCATTGGCCAAACCATCACCGTCCGAATCAATCAGCTTGCTCTCCAACAACGCCCTGTTCACACGAATCGTCTTGTAAGAGTTCGGCCCCACATGCACCGCAACATCAATCCCACTGTTCGGCCCGGCGAAGTCTTTCACCCAACGCAGCCGCCCCTCAAACATGCCATCAAGTGTCTCCGCAGGCGCGTTCGCGTAAGCAAAATAAACCGTCAGCCCGGGCTCGATCACCAACCCGCCCGCTTCAGGGTCCGCCACCAGCGACGGGTCAAGATCGAGGTAATCCACGTATATTGCGAAGTTCCCTTGGACCGGATTACCCTGATTGTCCGTGGGCGGACCAAACCTGAGCTCGCCATACGGATACAACCTCAACTGGAGCCTGCCGATGGCAGCATTGTTCTCAAAGCCTTCCTTCTTCGCGCCGCGATCCTCAGCCGCCCATGTATGCGAAATGCTGTAATATCGAGGAGCTGTTGTTGTGAACGTGGTCCCAAACAAAGCGCCCGTGTTCGGCTTGCGAACAAGATGGAATCCCTCGTTCACACTGATCTGGTTGTTTGCGCCAACACCACTGTCTGACAAATCGTTCTCCACATCCAAGAACACGCTTCTGCCGGCGCTGATTGTTGCGCTGCGCAGCTTCATGTTCACGAGTCGATAATGGGCATCCCCCGCGGTCAATTGCCGCGCGCCCTCGAGCTTGGCATCCCCGCCCATCAACAGAAAGTCTGCTCTGGTAACAATGTTGCCAGTGTCAATGAACTCGTCGCATGCGATGTTATGCCCCACAGCTTCGAGCGTGCCGGCGTTGGACACGCGCGTCCAGCGCTTGTTGCCCGGATACCCATAGCCGTAATTTGCGATATTGGGTACGCTGACCGAACCGTTGTTCGTGAAGTATTTCAAAGTCGGGGCATTTGTATAAACCCAGTCAACAAGTTGATTGGTGAGGATCAGCATCCCGTTTACCGTGAATGACTGCGCATCGAGATTGAACGCTCCACCCACAATCAGTCCGTCATTCACCACGACGTTGGTGCTCCGCGCAGTAAACGAATGAACAACCACCGCCTGTGTACTTATCATGCCGTCAGCACTCAAAATCAGACAGTGAATCCCGCAATCGACCGAATTTGTTATCGGGCTGAAATAATTGCTGGTGCCGTCGGCCGACCAAACCCAGTTCGAGAGTATGATCGCAAACTGGTTCGTCCACAGACCGCTCCATGCGCGAAGCGAACCATAGAATCGATCAGCGCTGATCTTCGCCAAATTGGTAATTGTGAGCAAACCGTTCGTCGAACTGAGATCATACGCCAAATTGGGCGCATCAAGAGTCGCAGCGGAACTGCTTATCAGGTGATTGGCTTTGATGTTTATCGCGCTCATGCCCCGGAGCCGCGTCATGCTCAAATCAAGTTTGTCCGCAGCAATGTCGATTCGCCCGGGTAGATTCGTCGGACTCGCCCCGGGCACCGCCGGCGCGCGCGATTGAATGTAGTCAATCGAAGCCGAGTATCCGGCATAGAAATTCGTGGCAAGCCGGTTCGAAAACGCGCTGTCGTAAACAATGCTCCTGAACAATTCCGTGTTTCCATTTACACCCAGGCTGAAAACGCCCGGCATCTCCCTCCAGATTTCATACATGTACGGCCTGCCGGTGGCTATGGGGACTGAAACCTCATTGGCCACGTTGACCAAATTGGTTTCCGCCGCAAGATAGTCAACAAAGTAAATCGAGTTGATCTCCTTATCGCCAGTAACGTTGTTCGTCGTCGGAGCGCTCAATTCGACCGCGACCGCACTAAAGTCAGTTCGCGAATAAATGGGCGAAAACTTTGTGCGCACTTGAATGTTCGTGTCATTCAGCCCCACAACAACCGCCTGCCGATAGATGTTCGTGGGCACGAAAACATTCGAAATCGTACCGTCGAAGTTGGTCAATACAACGGTCAGCCCGTCAACGACACCCGTGTACGCGTAGGTCGTGTTGTAAGAACTCGGTATAAAGGTCGAGAAAGCAGTCAGATACCGGTTGCCGTACTTGTTCAAGACATAGTGTACAGGAGTCTGAGCAATGACACCCTGGCCGGTGAACTGCAAAATGCGACTGGTGTTTATCGGCCCCGGATCGTTCGGGTCCTGCTGCCCAATCCCCCAGTAATTGTCGTAAACCGCATTGTCGGGAATGAAAGAGATCGGCACACCGTTTTCGTCATAGGTGTAGCTGTTCGCAAACATGTACGAGGCCATCGGCTCGACTGCCAGCCCACCCCTTGTCAAATTCACGTAATCACCTTCGATCCTCAGGCTCCCCGCATTCATGACGCTCAGCAACCCCGAACTCACCACATTGGTCGCGCGAATGTGCAGATAAGTCGGCGCCACCATGTTGCTGTAACCGAGCATGATGAACCCTTCCTGAGCAAGGATCGAGCCCGTGTTCACAAACTGTCGCGACGGACGTCTCACGCCGAAATCGTCGGTGCAATCGAACCTGAATCCCGGATACCCAATCATCGTACCGCGATTGGTGTAGTCCAAGACGTTCATGAAATCATAGATTGCCGGTGTGGAATCAACCACAAACCTGCCGAGGTTGATGAACGCATACGCATCAATCTGCGGCATGTTTGTCCATGTCACGTTCCCGGAGTTTATATACACCGGAATTGTGAACGGCCCTGCCCGCAGACCGGCTGCCGTCAATCCAAAAACCAATGCCGCCAAAACGAATCGTTTCATGATTCCAAAAACAACACTGCCAATCCGAAATGCCCGCCTACACCATTCATCGCCCTTGTTGATCAGATGGGCTGCGCCACGGACTGGGTCCTTCATCAACCTTTCCCGACTGCACAAGGTTCTCGATCGTCATCACGCTCGTCCCCGAAGGATAAACAATCGGCGCGTTTGTTGTCCCATCGTACGATCCCCACCAGTAATCAAGGAAACCGTCTGCCTCACCGCCCTCAGGTGTGTTGATCAGGTACTGCCCAAGTTTTGAAAATGTAAGTTCAATCGGAGGCGAAATCATCCCCGGCCCGTCCAAAGCCGTGCCCGAAATCCCGTTGATTGCATCTTGATTGACCCATCCCGATGTCCTCAAGAAAAACACCGGAAAACCATCCTGACTCAATCCAAGGTCAGCCGCAGAAAACAGAATGTCCGGCTGCGCCAAAGCCCGCTGAACCAACTGCTTCTTTATCGTCGAATTGGTCACGTAATAATCGACATACACATTCGTCATCGGAACCCAAAAACCCGTGTACGAGTCAAAGTCAACCCGGGTGAAGTTCAACTTGTCTATCCCTGTGCGCAACGCCTGAAGCACGGCAGCATTCGTCCCCGTGACGTTCGTATAAACCAACCCCGGCGGCGCTGCCCACGGCGACGTGCTCTCGGCACCTATCAGGTAATTGCCCTCCTTCAAAGACCGAGGTGCAGCAACAACATTCGTGGCAAGGGTCTCCATGTTCACGTTGTTCTTCCTGTAAATGTATCTGAGCCCGCCCACATCGTCGCGCGTCAGCCCGGTGTAGAACAAACCAGGCATGTTGTTCACATAGTAACCGGAAGCAAAAATCGTCCCACCGCCCGTCATCGTGGCTGAAACCGAACTCACACTCGGAAGACTCGGATCGACCTCGACTTCAACAGCTTCCCAAATATCCGGATTGGTGTAAGTCTGCAGAACAAGGTATGTGTAAAGAGTCCCGTTGACATACGCCGTCGGCTCGAAAGTTATCGGATCAAAGTTCCGCTTCATCACTACATAATACGGGATGTTGTCTATCACCGTGCGCGACCGCAACGTCCAAACATACCGCTCTGCCGGGCCCAATCCCAGCACCTCCAACATCGCGCCCATAACCCATGACTTCAAATCAAGCAAATACAGTGCGCTCGCACGGTAGTTCACACGACGCGTGTCAAGGGGATACTTTGACAGGTCAATCTCGGAAAACGGCGGCAGGTCGTTGAACACCTTGATCGCCTTTTCAATCTCCTCTACTCCTTTGGCCCCAAAGTAGTTCAGGAACGATTCGTCGAAACCGTAAGTTATCAGCGGAATGTTCCAGCGATATTCCTCGCCGAGGTTCATCGGGCCGCCAAGGTCCGCGGTAATGAACGGAATGTTGTAACCTATCTCGGTGGTCTGCCAATCCGGCAGCGGTCCCAATAAAGAGAACGCCTCGGCATGCCGCATCGCGCCCCCCACAAGCACACCACAAAAAACCAATCTCCAAAAAGACGACATCATAAAATCACAATCAACGCACTCGAATCACCCGATAGTACGAAGCCGATTCCGCAGCCGGAATGACAATCTGCCCAACAGACGACGCAGCCAATTGAGCCGCCCCTGCGTCAGACCACACTTTCAAATCAGCCGACAACTGCACTTGATACACCGACCCGGGAACTGCGTTCCATTCCACCAACAGTCCGCTGCCGCCTGCAGTCGGCCTGACCTGCACCCGAAGCACGCTGGCCCTGTCCAAAGGATTCGTCCCGGCCAGAAACTCTGCCCAGTTGCTTGCACCGTCTCCGTCACTGTCAACGTCACGCCCCGGCCATGAAGACATCGGTTCCGCCCAGTACATCGCCTGCCAATCGTCAGGGAGTCCGTCACCGTTGTCATCCCAGCCCCATGTCTTACCCGTCGCGGGCTCGGAAACCGGTGAAACCTGTCCATCTGTAAGCTCGATTGCGATTCTGAATGTGTGTGTCGAATCGGTGTACAGCCGTTTCACAACGACGTAGTTGCTGGTCACAAGCGTCGGTGTGGTCTCGCCGTCCTTGTAGAATCTGTACCAGGCAAGGTTCGTAAAGCCGACCGCCGCCGGCCAGCTCACCAGCAACGAACTCGAGTCCAACGCAACCACAAACGGCGGATCAGGCTGCGGCAAAGCACTGTCCGCAGCGTATCGCTGACCCAAAACCTCAAAACTCGTGGCACCACCCACGTACCCGGCCCAAACCACCAAAAACCGTTTCTGGCCATCCCCGGCAACAGCAGGCTGAATCTGCCTGCTAATCGTGGTCGTATTTACCCCGAATTCCCCTCCCGTCGGCACCCCATCAGCCCCAAGATATCTTCCGAAAATCCCCTCGCGCGAACCATCCTGCCTGTCGCTCACCCATACAGCAAGCAACTGGTTTCCAACCCGCGCAATGCGCGGACTGTACTGGCTTTCAGCGAGGTTCGCATTCACAACCAACTCGTCGCCCTGCCGAACACCATCCCTGTCGAATGCACATGCGGCTATATCCCACCCGTTCCCGATTTCCTCCGCAGCGAGCCTGCTCCATACGACAACAAAACCGCCGCCCGGCAGACCACAAACTGTCGGATTCGCGCACGTGGCGTTTCGCACATTCACTCTGAATTCGTTGCCAAGCGGCTCGCCGTTTGCATTGTATCGCCGCGCATAGACATCAACGCTGTTTACATAGCGCTGTTGCTCGCTGATCCACACAACCACGTACCCGCCGTCTTCAAGCGCAGCAACAGCAGGCGAACGCTGATTGTAATAGTAGAATTGGTTAACTTGCGTTTCAGCACCAACCTTCTCTCCTGCAGCCGACAGCCGCTGGGAAAACACACCTTGCATGCTGCCATCCTGATCGTAGCTTGACCAAACCACCACGACGTTTCCACCCTTCAAGCCTGCAATAGCAGGCGTTGCCTGCTGCCCCGTCGTAAACGTGTTTACAAGAATGTCGTCTGTCACGAACGTGCCGCCGGCTGAAATCACGCGCGCGTAAATGTCCTGTTCACCCGCCTTTCCACCCTGCCAGACGAACATCGCGCCGCCGTTCGCAAGCATTTGCACAGCCGGATTCTCCTGGTCACCGACAGTGTTCTGATTCACCCGCACCAATTTGGTCGAGATGGGAGACAGGTATGAGTTCAACGCTATCGCGCCCACGCCCAATCCGTCTCCGTCAATGCCGTTGTCCTGCCACACCACATACCCGCTGTCAGTGCTCAAACTGATTTGAGGGTTGGTCTGGTCGCCCACCATCCGGCGTGTGACCGGAAATTCCGTTCCTTGGGGAAGAAAAGTAAGTTCAGCCGCAACCAGCAAAGCCGGGCCCAGCGGCCAACACATCATCGCCAAATAGCGAACAGCGCGCGACAACAACAACATAAAGTTAGTGGTTTCTAGCAATGCACCCTGCATTTGTCCACGTTTTCTTAATTACCATTAGCACCAAAATCGATATCGCACTTTCCACTTCGCCGACAACATCACACCACCGTCAACTAAGCATTTAACTTGCCATCTGCCATCACGGACGTCCTGTCTTGGCCCAAATCGGCCATAAATCCCGCAACATCACATCCGGCTCAATTGAACAGTGTTCCTTGCGCCTTCTTGGCAAGCGCTTCATCGAGCTCCGCCAACAAAGACTTAAACCCCCATCGCGAATACAATCGCCTGAGCTCATCGGACCGGGGTTCCCGCGGGCGAAGTCCTTCAACTCCAATACCCAGAGACACACTGTCATTCAACCGTATCATCTGCCGATTCCGTCGAACTGTCTCTGCCGCGCCCCGTAACAAATCACGCAATCGACCCGGTTCCACCTCGTCGATCCGCGCAAAAAGGCGATCGCAGTCACCAAACTTCTGCAGCAGTACCGCCGCGGTCTTTTCACCCACGCCCGGCACCCCGGGGATGTTGTCCACACTGTCCCCGACAAGGCTCAGCCAGTCCACAATCTGCTCCGGTCGCACGCCTGTCCGTTCCACAATGTCAGCAGGAGTTAATACCGCGCCGGTTTTGTCATTCGGGTTTATCAGGCCGATCCGATCCGATACCAGTTGACCGAAATCCTTGTCGCTGCTTGCGATCACGACATTCATCCCGGCCTTTTCAGCAGCACGCGCAAGCGTGGCAATCGCATCGTCAGCTTCAACACCATCACGGCAAACTGATGGAATACCCTCCGCTTCCAACCATGCCATCATTTGATCCAACTGCCGTTCCAACGCATCCGGCATGGGCGGGCGATTCGCCTTGTACTCCGGCAAAAGTGAAATGCGCTCGGCAGCCAACCCGCCGTCCCACACAGTTGCGATGTGCGTTGGCCGCAGCAGTTCTCTAAGTTTCCGTGCGCTTTTCACAAATCCGTAAATCGCGTTTGTCGGGAAACCATCCGGCGCCGACAAACCCCTTATTGCGTGGAATGAGCGATACGCATAAGCGTGACCGTCCACCAACAACAGCCGCGGACCAGATCCATAACTCGGTGCCATCACACGCTTTACTAACGATCAACGCGCCTTTGCGTACTCAATCCACATGCAACACAGCCGGCTTTGGCGTGCCCCGGTGCAAACACCATGTCCAACACTCAAAAACTCACAGTGCCGGAGACGAACCCCGAATCGACCTTTACTTGGCTGGCGCAGTCGAAGTCGGCGTAACCGGAGCAAACGGCACTTGGGGCGGTATCTTGTTCGGATCGTACGGCAGGTTGTCTTCCGTGTGAATGCGGTTACCAGCCGGATCGATTATGGTCGGCGTCACAAAAATGACCAGGTTCCGTTTTGTGCTGGCCGATCCCTCGCTTCTGAAGAGGCGCCCCAACAACGGCAAATCGCCCAACACAGGCACCTTGTCCTTTACACGCTGCACTTTCTCGGAAATAAGCCCGCCCATCATGATTGTCTGCCCATCCCAAACAATCGCACTGGTCGTCACCTGCCGTACCCTGAAATGCGGCAAAGGATAATCAGGCTGATTCGGCAGGTTTCCAACCTGCGCCCGATATGGATTCGGATCGTAGCCCAAAAACTCCGTCACAGTGGGAATTAAATTCAACTGAATCGTGTAACCGTCGGCCGACACGTGTGGGATCACGTCCAACGTCGGACCAAGCGGAACAGGAACTGTCACAGGCTGAATGGTAGGTACCGCTGCCGCCTGCTGCACAACCTGCGCTCGCGCAACAGGCACGAGCAACACAGCAGCCACCGCCAACGTCTTTATAATATGCGCTTTTCGTACGTTCATACACTGAGTCTTAAAATCAGAATCAAGTCTTGGTCCTGTCGTCAGAAGCCGCCAACGCCAACCGTCCCACCTACAGTGCCACCAGTGGTCACCGGCGTTGTACCTACGCCGCCTCCAGTCGTTGTGCCCAAGGTGGTGCCTCCGGCTATGCCACCGACGCTCAACGATGTAACAACCTGCTGGATATCAACAGCCTGGATTTGCGCCTGCCGACCGCTAACAGTGGTCACCTTCGGCGCTGCCAAAATGTCCACGCCTTTCCGCTGTTCCAACGCCCGAATCACAACCCGGAATTGCGGGTCGGTCAGAATCCCTGTTATCGTGCCAACCGCCGGTATCGGCGTACCCTCCGCAGTCGTGTTCCTCAACCCGCCCGTAAGCAGTTGATCCGTACCCGGACTGGGCTGCGCACTCGGTTGGCCAAACACACCCGGAAACACCCCGTAAGGGTTCGCCAACGATTCGCGCCCTGCCACAGAAGGGTAAGTCCCCGCACCAGCACCGATCGCGCCCCCGTTCATCATCATCTGACCAAGATACCAGTCGAATCCCAGTGCCTTGGCATCTTCCTGTCCAATATCCACAAACTTCACTTCAATCGTCACCTGGTCCGGTGTTATGTTCAACACTTGCAGCGCAGCCTCGATAATGTCCAGCTCCTGCAAAGTCGCACGAACAAGGAGAATCCCGGTCCGATCATTGTAAAACACCGCCTTGCCCTGGGCATTCTGGAAACCGCCGGCAAACTGACCGTACTGCCCCGCACCAATGCCGCCTCCAGCCAGCACGTTTGTCCCACCCAGATCAACACCAGCCGCACTGAAGTAAGCTCGCACCATCTGGTTGATCATCGACATATCGCTCATCCGAGTGACACCCCAAATGCCCCCTCCTGAGCTGTTGTAGGGCCCGGCGCTGCCATAGCCACCACCACCGTAGCCGCCACCACCGTAGCCGCCACCACCGTAGCCGCCACCACCGTAGCCGCCCATACCCCCACCGTAACCGCCATACCCGCCACCGTATCCGCCCATGCCTGTCACATCAACCGTTGGCAACATGTAACCCGGCCCGCCACCACCATAACCCCCCATCATCCCACCTCCATAACCACCCATGCCACCCATCATACCACCTCCATAGCCGCCCATGCCGCCCATCATACCACCTCCGTAACCACCCGCACCGCCGTAGCCACCACCACCAAGGGATGACCCGACAAACTGGTAGCCTATCACGCCTTCTAGCCCTTGGAAGAACGTATTCGGATTCAGCCTGAACGTCCGCGTAAACAACTGCGGTTCCTCGGGAATTCTGCGCGTAAAATAAATCCCGTATTCTTCAACCGAATACTTTATCTGCTTGTTCGCAACCTTGATTATTGCATCCAAGACATCAGCCAGCCTGACGTTGCGCAACGGCGGATCCAGCGTAATCGTAACCTCACCGACATCAAACTGTTCCTGTTGTGGCGCAGACGAAATCGGCTGGCCAGTGGTCGGATCAACCGCCTGTCCCATGGCCATTCCCATGCCCGGCTGTTGCGTCTGAATGTCAAGGTAATTTGCAATGATAAAGTTGATCCCGCGCCCGGCGCCTCCCTGTCGAATCTCAGCATCCCGAACCTCTTCATCAAGAAACTTGATCACCTGACTCAACGGAATCCCGGTCGAGAAATCACCCAGCCGCGGGAACTTGTCGAAACGAATCTTGTCGAGCTTGTCAAAGATTTCACGCCGCCCCGGGCCAGTATAAACGATGTTAGTGCGCGCAAACGGGTTTGCCGCATTGGTCACATTGCCCCATTTGACCGGTGGGTTCCACGCCTTTTCGACCTCGACAATCTTGTTCTTGATCGAGACTTCACGCTTTCGAGCTTCCTGCTCATATCGGGCCTCTTCCACAAGACGCAGATAATAAAAAGCCCCGGCATTGTCAGGATTCAGTTTCGCCGCTTCCTTCAGCCTGGCCTCTGCCTCGTCGAGCTTGCCCATTTCGTACAACAGCTTGCCATCCTGTGTAAGTGTTGCCGAGTCGATCCTCGCCTTCTCCGCTTCGGGCAGGAAAGACTGCGCATCGCGGCTTGGCAGGCGACCTTCAAGCTCCTTCAGTTTCTTGTCAACCGCCGCCATCATCTTCAGCCCTTCCTCGTTCTTTGGGTCAACTCGCAGAACACGGGTCACCTGGCTCTTGGCCTGTTCGTACTGCGCCCTCGAGTACGACTTTTTGGCCAGCGCCAGATAAACCGACGTAAACCCTGCAATGGTCTCTTTCTTCTCCTTCTCGATTCCGGCATCGCCAATCCGCTGGACGAGGGACCACGCCTCTTCGTAAAGCTTGGCGGCGCTGCCCCAATCGCCCTTGCTCTGGTCCGATTGGGCATCTTTGAGTGTCTTCCTGAGCAAGATGGTGAGCTCCTGCCGACGAACGGCTTCCTCAGCGGCAGATTGGGCAGGACCCGTTTGACCCACCACCAGTTGCACCGTTGGAAACAACAGGGTCAGACTCAGACTATAAACAACGAATCGACGCATCATGGATTTGGTTCAGTTGTATAAAAACGACAGCCCACCGTGTTCTACGACGTTGCCTTCAGAGGTATTGTTGTGCGCTTTTTCGTTTGCGCGTCCTCAAGTGTAACAGCATCGGGAGCGATGGCAACGATATTATATGTGTTGCCGGCAACCGTCAGTTTCGCCCCCTGCCGTTGCTTGGGGAAAACCTTGTTCTCGACCTCATACTTCAGGTCTGCTGCGTACCCCATAATCTCGCTGAACACGCCTTCCTTCGGTACCCGCACCGTCTTCTTCGACTCGATCAATTCCAACACCACTGCTTCCGGGTTTTCAGGAGGTCCGTCCACACCTTTCAGTATGAACACCTCGGTCTTGCCACCAAGGCCGACCACCCGCGGCGCAGGCTTCTGCGCCGGCGCATTTGTCGCATATTCACGCGTTATTACAAAATCGTAACGAACATCCTCGTCCGTGGTACGCAGTCTTTCCTTCGCGCCCTTGAACTCGATCTTGAGATGCAAAGGCACTATGTTCGTCACCACCAGCGAACTCAACCCGAATTGTTCCTGAGGAATCAAAGGCCCGTCCGTGCCCTTCCTTCTCCACTGGATCGGGTTAAAAACATTGTGTCCCGGATTCGCAAATGTGGCTTTCGGCGGATTCTTCAAACGCTCAAGCGCGGCCTTGTTCGTGCTCAAATCCAGCGGCGGCAAAGGTTTCACCGCCTTCCGCACAAAACCCTGCGTCACCGTGTCCAAATCGCGTCTTACACTCGCCACCTTCAACGGCAAAAACGCCGCTGCAGCAGCCAACCCGAGCAACACAACGCTCAGGATTATTTTCTCGTAGTGTTTTCGCAAAATCTCCATGGCTCAATTTCAGTTTGCAGGCGTCGATTCGGTGGTGCCACCCCCGGTTGCCGCCGGAGTCGATGCTTCCGTAGCCGGAGTCGATTCCCCAGACGGCGTTGACCCGTCAGCAGGCGCTTCAGCAGGTCGCGGCCGCGGAGCCGGTGCCTTCTTGCGTGCCTTGACCTCTTCAAGGCTCTTGACTATCACCGCCTCCACCCACATAATCACCCTGAAAGGTTTCTCATCGAGTACGACCTGCAACCCGCCGCGGCTTGGCGTGGTGGATGGAGTCTCGGGCGGCGGCGTAATCGGCGCGTAACCCCGCGGCATAATGCCGTACCGCAGCATCTGTTGCAAATACCGGTAGTTCATGTACGGCATGGCCGGCCCCACCGGCATCGTTTGACTGTTCTGATCAGCCGGCTTTTCCAACAATTGCGACGGAGCAGGATCGACCACGAGATTCTTCACCAGAAAACAGTGCGGGCTGCTGTAAACCTGTTCCAACACCGAAGCCAGCTCGGGCGTGAAACAATGGAACGTAAACTCGTATGGAGTCATTATTGCAAGATCGTTGGTCACGGCTTTCTTCGTCCAAAAGTCAGACATGCCCGGCTGCGCACCCGGCGTTGGCGTGTCCGCAGCAGTCACCGACGGACGTCTTATACCGTCCAACGCCAAAACCTTGGCCCGGAACAGCATTTCGCTGATTGTCTTGATATCCAGCAGCATCCTGGTCATGGGCGGAATCGTGTTCGGCTCGAAAAACAGCAGCGATTTCTGTGAGCTGAATGAAAAGGCGTAGTTGGGATGCAACTTCACGCTGGCACGTTCCGCCTGCCGCTGCAGCTCGTCAATCGTCGTGTCAAGCAACAGTTTGAACTGGCCGCTGTCCAGATTCGTCGGATAGTCCAAAGGCACAAACCTTTTCTGCGCTTCCAAAAGAAAAGCTTCCAACTCTTTCTCCTGTTGTTTGGCCGCCTCGATGTTGTTGACCTTGTCAGTGCCGGGATGCGGATTGAGGTTGTTGAGCTGGTTCAGTTCTTCGGTTTGTTGGTTGAGTTCCGCACTCACAAGAGACTCTGCGCGGAAGTTGCGATACAGGTAAGCACCCGCAATCACCAGAAGAACCAAAGCCACCGCGGCACTTCCAACCCACCACAAATTCTTCTTCAGCCAGGGCATATTCGTTACAGCTTGATCGGTTTTGCAAGTTTCAGTTTCACATCGAACTTGAATGTGCCCGTGGCTTCATCCTGTTCGTATTGACCGGACAGTTGAGTTCCATTGGTTCCAGACATGAACATCGGACTCGAAAGCAATTGCTTCAGGAAAGCATTGCACAACTCGGTGTCGGCCGTCGCGTAAAGCTTGTTCCAGCTCACAGCCCGACATGTCAGGTTGATCACGCTCACCTCGTTTGTCGAAGCTTGCGATTTCTTGCTCGCTTCGTCTCCCTGGCCGGGCAAAGGTATTCGTTCCATTCCACCGCCCGGATTGTTCGGGTCTTGCACCAACTTGAATCCCTTCGGCAACAAACCGTACCGCATCAGCATCCGGATATCCATCATCATCCGCGGTCTGGGCGACTCTTCTTCGCTTTGGGCTTCCTCGGGCACCTCGGCGTTTTCGGCAGCCATCTTCTCGACCCACACCGCAGTCCGCATCCCGGGCCGACGCGTGCTCGCCTCCGTCTGCTCGAGCGCGTTCCTCAACTCAGTGATCAAATCCGTCCACGCAAACCGCTCCTGCATCCATTCGGTGTACTGATCCACTATCTCCTGCATCCGCTTCTTCGCGTCCAACGCAGCCTTTAACT
>Ga0315298_1001320_pt1 | contig 45948 bp, 45 predicted proteins | sample WHS_1_MG_FD_203077 | JGI IMG/M metagenome (GOLD analysis project Ga0315298, IMG submission 203077) | Extremophilic microbial mat communities from Washburn Hot Springs, YNP, Wyoming, USA - WHS_1_MG | ecosystem: Environmental > Aquatic > Thermal springs > Hot (42-90C) | place: USA: Wyoming...
GGGGGCGGCACCGAGGCCGAGCTCAGCGAGCGGATGAAGAGGCTGCGCTCGCACTGCCGGGGGAAGCTGATCTACATCGACGCGCCGCTGTTCGTCCAGTCCGACCTGCTGCGCGGCGACCTGGGGAAGGTCCTGTACGCCGACACCGTGACGCTGGGCACCTTCTTCCCGTTCGTCAGCGCGGACATGATCGAGACCCCGGGTGGCGTCTGCCTCGGGCTGAACAGGATGACCGGCGCGCCGGTGATCTTCGACCCGTATTTAAGGATGAACCAGAACATAGCTTTGATTGGCACGACGGGATGTGGCAAAAGCTATACGGCCAAAACGCTCCTCACCAGGCTGATGGAGCGCGACCCCGACCTCGCCTTCTTCATCATTGACCCGGAGAACGAGTACGCGCGTGCCATGCTCCCTGCCGACCTGACTTGCCAGGTCGTCCACGTGGGGAGGTCGCACAAACTCGGGCTGGATCCTTTCCTTCTCTTCCCGGGCGCCAAGGACATGGTGCTCAGCATGCTCGCCGACCTGCTCGGCGTGGCGGACGATCCCGACATGCTCTCGGAGCTGCAGGTGGCTGTCCAGAGGTCAAGCTCCCTTCAGGATCTGCACAAAAACGTCGGCAAAGGCCTGAAGAAGAGGCTGAACGGGCTGTTGAAGGGAACGGACGGGTTCCTCTTCAGCGGGAAGCCGGAGCCGATCAGGGACAGGGCGATCTTCTCCTTCCGGGAGCTCCACCAGGCCATCCAGGTCTCGAAGGAGAAAGGGGCGCTGCACCTGGCCAGCCTGCTGATCTTCGGAAAGATCTGGAAGCGCATCGAGGAGATGCCCCGCGAGCGGCTCAAGGTGGTGATAGTGGACGAGGTGTGGCTGTACTCCCAGCTGCCCATTTCCGCGAGCTTCCTGGAGTCCGTCGCCAGGCGCGGGCGCAAGCGGAACGTTCTCTTCGTCCTCTGCTCCCAGCGCCCCGCGGACGTTTTTGCCTCGGAGAAGTGTCGTGCGGCCATGGAGAACTGTGCCACGAAGATGTTGCTCAACCAGGACGAGGCGTCGGCGAGCCTGATAAAGGAGGTCTTCGGCCTCACCGACTACGAGGTCGAGCAGTGCACGAACTTCTCTTCCGGAGATGCCATCCTGCTCTCGAAGGGCATCCGCGTCCCGCTCCACGTCATGTGCACCCCGGAGGAGCACGCGAGATTCACAACAAAACCTACGGAGGCTGAGTAGATGAAGAAAAAGCGCACTTCCAAAGGCGGGCGCGTGAAGAGGCCCAGAAAATCTCGGGCGCTGAAAAGAACGAAGAGGAGCGCGCCCAAAAAGACGATAATCACGTACCCCGAAAAGCCCTGTCCGGCCGGGGCCACGCCATTTAGCAAAAACCTGCTTGCCCAGCTTGAGGCGAGGGCCGAGGCAAGAAAGGAAGAGACCCGTCCAGAACCAGAAGCGCCTCCGGAGACAGCTCCTGAACAGGGCGATGTTGAGGCAAAGAAAACGGAGTTCGTGAAAAAGATCGCCGTGTCGGCAAAGCCGCCGGAAGAGAGCCTCTGGCTTGAGATCAGGCCCTTCGTCGGCCAGGAGATGCGCGCGGCCAACTTTCTCGACCTCGTCAACGCGATGTCCGGATCCGGGCAGACGTTCGAGTTCCTCATGGCGGCCGGGCCAGATCCTTCCGAGCTCGGCGGAAAGGCGCCCTTCCCGAGGCGCGTGGTGCGGTACTTCATCAGGTGCCCCGATTCCACCGCGAAGGAGCTGGCGAAGAACATCCTCCAGGCGGCGAAGTTCGCAGTCGAGGAGAGGAACCTGACCTTCGAGAACGGAAAGCTCCTCTGGTGCGAGCCCGACGTGTATGTTGAGTACCCGCTTGAGGCCGAGCTGGAACTCGAAACCCACTACGGGTCCAGGCCGCTCTTCCCCGAGCTACCGACGTACGAGCGTTCTTTCGAGCAGTTCATCGACGTCCCGAAAAACATCCACGCCGCGATCCTGTCCGGAGGGGCGCTGCGGATCGTGGCGAGGCGGAACGACAGGGCCCCCATCCACCTGAAGACGCCCGGCAGCTCTAAAGATGGAAGCGCGGTCGGCGGCGCGCTGTCCTACCACTTCGGCGGCTTCATGAGGAACGTGGCGCGCATGGGCAAGCCAGACGGCGTTGAGGAGGAGAGGCGGCCCCTCCAGACCGTCGACGCAAGGGCGCAGCAGGAGGCGATGAAGCGCGCGTTCCAGCCCTGGTTCTCCTGCGATGCCCGCGCTTACGGCTCACAGGAGCAGATAAAGACAATCACCTCGTCCCTCTCATTCCCATCCAACCGGATCAGAGTTTTCAGGTTCAGGAAGTGCGCTCGCTCTCAGTCTGCGGAAAAAGTAAGTCTGCTGAGCCGCCTCGCGGGGCTCTTCTCGGGCTCGCGGATTGATCCGAGCCTCCAAGAGCTGAAGGGTTTGGCGAGGCTGGGGGCGACGCTGGCGTTTCCCCTTTTTCTCGTCCTGCTGTGGAGCGTCGGCGTCTGGAACCCGCTGGGCGTCCTGAGCAACCCGTTCGACCAGGCGTTGCTCACCATCGTCCTGATCCTTCCGCTGGTCGTGAGGTCCGCCTGGCGCATGCGGAAGACGATAGCACTGACGATCAGCGAGCTGCCGCCCTTCGTCTCGCTGCCGAACAGGCCCGAGGTCGGCCACTTCTACTTCTCCGAGGCGAGGGTGCCGGTGGAGATCAAGGAGGATGTTAAGGCACAAAAAGGGGCGTCCGAAACCGAGACGGGGGAACCAGCATGAGGAAAAATCCAGACGGCGTGACGGTTGTGGTGAAGCTGCCTTCATCTGTAGTTGAGTATATCGACCATCTGATCAAGTACGGCCTTTACAGTTCCCGCGCGGAGGCGGTCAGCTTGCTCATCCAGGGGTACATCGACAACCTGTTCAGGCTGATCGAAGACGAAGACGGCGACCGCGCCAGGGAGTGCCGGGAGATCGCTAAAAAGCAGAGGGGTGGTTGAGTGAAGGAAAAGACGATATGGGAGGGTTCGCCCGAGCTCGCCGCGTTCTACGGCTTCTACGTGATCGGGGGGTTGGCGCTGGCACTGACGGTCGTTGTTGCTGCGACCTTAGGGCTTCTCCTCTGGGTCTGGGGAGCCGTGCTGCCGTTCTGCTCTGCGATGTTCATCCTGCCCATTCTTTTCCAGCGCGCTTGGCGGTTCACCGTCACCGATTGGATCGTCCGCTCCGAGTTCAATTTTTTCATGCACCGCAGGTCCGAGGCGCCGCTGCGCAAAATAACGGACATCGTCGTCAATCAGGGGTTCATCGACCGTCTGCTCCGCATCGGCGAGGTGCGCTTCGACACCGCGGGGACCCTCTTCCCCGGCGTGAGCTTCTGGGGCGTGAGGGATCCTACCAGCGTTGCAGAAGAGATAAGGCACAGGGTTCTCCGCGCCTGAGGTCGGTGGTGATGAAAAGTGACGACATGCTCGCTGTATTTGCTTTTGCTTTGGTATTTGCGGCTGGAATTCTCACAGGCGACGTTGCGGCAAGAGGGATGTTTCAGGGAGACAGCATCGGACTTCTCACCGTTGTCGTCGTCGCCAACGGTGCGTCCCTCGTTGCCATTCTGGCCTATCTTGCCGCCGTTCATGCGTCTTCAGGAAAGGAGCGCGGCAGGCTGGTGTTTGTGAGAAAAAATAACGGAACGGCGACGGTGGAAGAGAGATGACCCTTCTCTGCCTCAACTGCCGCAACTGCGACAGCCAGCTGTTTGCCGTCGACCCGAAGACATGTGAAGTGTTCTGCGTTGTCTGCGGGTCGAGCAAAATTGAGGAGGCGTTGGATTGAAGGCGGCAGCTCTCCCTCTGCTGGTTCTGCTGGTGGGCGGTCTGCTTGTTCCGGCGAGCCCCGCTCAAGCTGCCGAGGAGACGCGGCCGCTAGGTCTCAGAAACGCCGTCTACTCGGCTTCCGCCAGCGGACCGGACGGCTCCCGGATTTACGTCAGCGTGCTCTGGGACGACATGCCGACGCGGCTCGGGCTGCCGACCCACAACGCCGACCGCACGTTCTACCCCGGGGACGCGCTCAGGGTTCGCATCGCGGGCAGCCACTCGGGCGGCTACGAAGATATGGTGGCCATTTCGGGCGCAGTGGAGTCGAAGACGGTCGGAGCCGGCGGAACATTTGATTTGAAGGAAGATCTCCAAGTCAGAACCAGCGTCGGCCCCGGCCTGCAGGACATAAATTTCACTCTTTTTCCGAGGAACGGTGTCGTCGTCGTTACCGTTGTGGACGAGGAAGGTCGCTTTTCCGGTTCAAGAGGAGTTTACGCCAACGGGTCCTTTCTCGGAGCCGGCACCGGGACGTATTCACTCGGGCAGGGCGAGTACACGATATCCTTCGACCCGCCTCCGGAGAACGTACTGGCACCGCCTTCCGTGAAGATTACGCTGACACCGGCGAGGAGGCTGAGCATCGTCGCATACTACCAATGCAGCGCGGACAACGTTCAGCCTCGGACGGACGTCGCGGTTCTGGAGCAAGGCGCGGCGACTTTCCTGCCCACGCTGACGGCTGCTCTCCGCATTTACGTCGTCCCCTATAACCCGAGGTTCGTCGTCATTCCCTACCTCTGCATCGGCACACCGGCGCAGTCCTCTTACGAAATGCCCTTTGCCGTCCTCGTCAGGTACGACGGCAACCAGTACGACCCGGAGAACGAGAACAGGCTGTCCCTCGACCAGCGGGTGCTCCTTGACGGGGTCTCGATGAGCGGTCACGCTTCCTGGCCTCTCCGCTCGGAAGGTGTGCAGCAGCGGTACCACGACAACGGCGAACTGTCCTTTCTTGAGAACGGCGACCCGGAGATGTACGCGGACCTCGAGGAACTCAGGTACGACAACGGCATGCCCAAGCTTGAGATCGCCACCGTTACAGTCAATTTTGACCGGATTGTTACACCCGGCGGATACTTCAATCTTCTGGCGCGGTACAGCTACCCGGAGAATGTGAAGGAGCAGTATTACACCCACGAGGAAGCTTTCGGCACAGGCCCGTTCGGCTGGCTGAATTTTCACGACGTTCAGGTTACGGGAGAAACAAAACTCGGTGACGAATGGAGATACGAATTCCTCACGGCGGAGGGAGGTCCGATCGTGTTTGATAGAAATTACCGGTACCACAAGTTTGTGTTCACCCTTCAGAACGATGCCTTAATGTGGATAGCCGCCGGCGAGGGAACGCTCGCCCTAGACCTCTCCTTTTGGTCGACGTCGAACAGCGGTAGGGCGATCAGGACGGGGATAGAGTGGGGTCCGCTGGGCCTCCGTCAGTCCGTCCAAGTTACGGCGTGGAGGCTTGCTCCCTGGGCGAGAGAAGCTGCGGAGGAAAACGCGCAGGTGCTCTACCTCGACGACGCGTGGATGGTCGACTACAGGGTGAGGTTCGACTTGAGCTTCGTTTCCGTTTTCGACGCTGAGAACTTTTTGTTCACGGCGCGCGACTACGCGAGGGTCGCCGCTCCCTTCGTGAAAGAATTTCTCGGCGCAAGCTGGGAGAACCTGAAAAACGTACTGGACAACGCGCTGAAATTCATCCCGCCGGAGCTGCGCAGCCTCGTCACGGGGCTCAATCTGCGGGAGATGCTGCCCGCCGTCAATGCTTCTCTTTACTCCATCGCCAACCTCGACAACTACATGATCGGCGTAATAGTCGAGGACACGGGGCTGGACAATAGAGATCCCCAGCACATATCCGGAACCGGGCAAGAGAACGCTGTGGTCGAAAGGCGCGGGCTGACTTACTTCGCCGTCGAAGGGCGGGCGTGGTTTACAGAAGAGAATGCCAGGAGCAGGCAAGAGATGGTTGACCTGCCGTTCGACAACAAGACGGCGTACGGCTTCGACATAAACCTCAGCGGCGAGGGCATGGTCGCAGAAGTGGTGTCTGACACAGCTTCCAGACTCGAGCTGCGCATCCACGCGCCGCCGAGGAGCGGCGGGCTACAGAGCGTTCGCATCCTAGACAACGAGGGAAACCTGCTTTACCAGCAGGACTTCCCTTCTTCATCTCTTGCGCAACTGCTGTCTCTCGGTTCGTTTTTTGGCGTTTCGGCCGCAGCACCTACTGAGGCTGCAAAAACTCTGACTTTCGACAAAACTCCAAGCACGCCGACGGAGATCTACGTCGAGCTTACGAACGCCTGGGAAGCTTCGAGAACGCAGAAGCTGACGGTAGCTCCCTGGGTGCCCGTCACAGGCGTCGAGATGAACATCTGGGGCTGGCTCATCGCTGCCGGAATCTTCGCCGCGGCGTGGGTGGCTTTCGTCAACTGGATGAGGGAAAGAAAAAGCTCACAATTGGCCCGCGGTTTTGCCCCATAGAAAGGTCTTTAAGCGGTGAACGACTTCCCTGAAAACAAAAAGGGAGGTGGGAGGGTGGCCAGAAAGAAAGCCAAAAAAGAAGCAAAAACCGAGGAGAAGAAAGCCGAAGAAGTAAAGCCAGAAGAGAAGAAGGAAGAGCAGAAAACCCAATAAAATTGTCGATACCGGTCATCGTTCGTTAAGCACTTTTTGATCCTCGGCGTTTTACCACTGCATTTTTGTGTTTTTCTTTTTTTGTGCAACAAGCACAGGAGTATCTGCAACTCTCCTGAACGTCTGACAATGCGGTCTTTTCGGTCATTCGATGTTAACCAATATAAAGGGCTGTCATCACTGGGTTACAGGTGAAAAAACATGAGGAGAATTTTAAGCGAAGTGCGAGGGATTTCACCGCTGATCGCGACGCTGATACTGGTCGCAGCCACAGTGGCGGGCGGCGCCATAGTCTATTCGGTGATGCAGAGCCAGGCAGGCAGGCTGTCGGGCGGCGGCGACTTTGAGGTGCAATCCGTCAGCCTCATCGCCAGCAACAACATCGCGATAACGATAAAGAACACGGGATCTGTCGGAATAAGCTCTGGAAGTGTTACCGTTGGCGGGCAGGCGACCACAGTTAGCATAGGCACGGTTTCTCCTGGCCAGACCTACGGCGGTTCGGGGACAACTACAGCGACGCTCACGGCCGGCAATTCTTACGTGGTGAAAGTCTCAGTTACGTTCGCCGACGGCAGTACAGCGACCAAAGCGATGTCCGTGACGGCTACGGGTTGAGGTGAGTAAAATGCGCAACCTCTTTTGCGAACGCGGTATCTCACCACTAATAGCAACACTGATACTGGTCGCGGCGACGGTTGCCGGCGGTGCTATCGTTTACTCGGTGATGCAGAGCCAGGCAGGCAGGCTGTCGGGCGGTGCAGATTTTGAAATAACCAGTGCCGACATAATAACTGCAGGTGGCACAAATCTGGCCACTGTGACGGTGAAAAATGTAGGGAGTGTATCGTTGACCAGCGTTACCGCGACAGTGAAAACGGACGGCACCGACGTTATAATAACGGTAGGCAGCCTTAATCCGGGCCAGGCCAAATCGGGCGAGAATACGACTGGAACGTGGACAGCGGGCAGCAGCTACGTGTTGACAGTCACGGGCACCTACTCGGGCGGCAGCGTGGTGAAGTCCCGGACCGTGGTCGCTCGATCCTGAGCGCGGGCGTGAGGAGGGCTAAACGCAACGCGCCCTTCTCAACTTTCTTTTTTGCCGTCTTCGTTTTCCTCGTACCAGTAGGGGTACCGCCTTCTGGTGAGCTTGGCTCTTAGAGCATTGGAAATGTCTTTAAATGCGTCGTAGATCTTATCCACAAACAACAAAACCATCGCGAAACATAGAGTTCCGATCCATACCATTATTTTTGTGTTCATGATTACTCACCTTTTTTCAATGTTTTTTCCAACCTTAAAATTTTTTCCTTACCTTGCGGCGGGCCGGGCACTTGTTAACCAATAAAAAGCGTTTTCCGTCAAGCATTTCGATAAGAATGAACCCAAGGAACCTGCGCAAAGAGAGGCGAGGCGTTTCCGAGATAGTCGGATTTCTGATCATCACGGCCGCCCTCTTCGGCGCCGTCACCTACGTGCTCGTCGCGAACGCGCAGAAAGCCGAGACCCGGGCGCAGGGGCTGATAGACGTCATGCGCGAGTCGGAGATGCGGCAGGGCGAGTTCCTCTCGTATGTCCACGCCTCGGGGGCCTCCGAAAATACTGCGGGCAGCTGGCTCTCCGGCTGGGGCTACCGCGTCCCGATCACCGTTTCGGCCGGCGAGAACGGCATGCCGGATAACTACCAGGTGAGGGTCGTCCTGAACACGGCGTCCCTGATATCCGCGGGGAAGATGAAGAGCGACGCGGGGGACCTGAGGTTCACGAAGAGCGACGGGGTCACGCTCCTGAGCTACTGGATTGAGAACGGGGTGAACACACCGCAGACCGTCATCTGGGTTAAGGATCCCAGCGCACTGTCGGCGAACGCGTCCCACACCATTTACGCGTACAGCGCCAATCCCTCGGCGACGGGAGTGAGCGATCCGAAAGCGGTCTTTGCCTGGTGGGACAACTTCGACACAAACAGTTTAGCCAACTACACCGTTCTGAGTGGAACTTGGAGCTGGGACAGCGCTAATAAATACTTGGTGTGCTCTTCGACGGGGGAGATCAGGTTAACTGGCGTAGTGCTGAACAACTTGGAGGTCACGGCGCAGCTCCTTCAAAATTACTGGGCCACCCGCGTGCTCGTCCGCGTTCAGGACACTTCCAACTACTACGGCGCGTCTTGCGACCCGACCGGTTCCAATCCTTCATCGAGAATTGTGAAGAACGTGAGCGGAAGCGAAACTGCACTCGTAACGGGCGGCGCACCGCCTTCCGGCACTTGGACCAGCTGGACAGTGCGGGCATACGGCAACAACCTTTATTTCAAGAACTACCTCGGAGGAACAACTTACGCGGAGCTGAACGTCACGGACTCTGCCTTTACATCAGGATATGTCGACCTGTACGGATCAGTTGGGGATACCAAGAAATACGACAACATCCGCGTGAGAAAGTACGTCAGTCCGGAGCCGACCGCGAACGCCGGTACGGGGTTGTCGTTTGAGCCGTTGAAGGTCGTCCTGTACAACTACGGAACCCAGAGCGTCAGGCTGAGCCGGGTTTTCGTCGAGGGGAACGAAGTCCAAGTCGTCAGCTACAAGGACGCGACGATCGGGGAGGTTTACAGCTCGATCCCGCCCGGCAAGCTCGTCGAGATCACCTTTTCATGCGCGCCTCCGAGCAACGAGTTCTACCTCACCGCCCTGACGGAGTATAAGGGGCTTTACAGCTGGAGGGTGGTTTTGTGAGGGACGAGAGCGGCTTCGCGATCGTGGCTGCGGCGCTGCTGGTTGCGCTTGCGATCTTCTTCAGCCTGGGAACTGTCGTCGTGGTCGAGCACTCGCGCCTCGTCGAAAAGTCGACGCGCGCGCAGCAGATTCAGACGCTCGCTTCCCGCGAGACCATCAACCTTTCCCAGACGGGTGAGAGCGGACTGTTCTTCTCCTGGTCGTTCAGCGACCCCGACGGCGATCCGCAAACCGCGTACCAGATACAGGTCGGAACCAGCCCGGGTGACAACAGCATGTGGGACTCGGGGCAGGTCTACTCGCCTGCGACGTCCGCGCAGTACGGGGGGCAAACTCTGCAGAGCGGCGTGACGTACTACTACCGGATCAGGATTTTCGACAACTACGAGTGGTCGGACTGGGTAACGGGGAATTTCAAGCTGTGAGGTGATGGGTTTGATCCGCAAAATTTTACCGCTCGTGCTGGTGGCCGCATTCGTGTTGGCGCTCGTCCCGGCACCCCAGGCGGGCGCTTCCGGCGAGGGGTGGCTGACCGGGTGGAGCTACAGGAAGAAGCAGACCATCACTGGGACGACAGCCGGGGCGCAGACGAACTACCAGATGAAGATGACCGTCCACAAGGGGACGGGGACGGACTCCGCCACCGATGTCTATCTGGGCGGTAACTGCAGGGACGACTTCGGCGACATCAGGTGGACGACCTCAGACGGAACAACCCTGATGGACTACTGGATAGAATCTTACGTCAGCGGGGACTACGCCGTCTTCTGGGTCGAAGTTCCGTCCATCCCCGCGTCCCCCGGAACGGTCGACGTTTACCTGTACTACGGCAAGGGCGATGCAACCACCACGTCTTCTGGTTCCAACACATGGGATTTCTTTGACAACTGTTCGAGTCTGGGCAACTGGACTTCAATCTCTGGGACTTGGAGCATAGAAAGTGGGACAATCAAGGGTGTTCCACCAGGCTCTGGACATGGGTTTCTTTCTTTGAATTCGCCTCCTTCGTTGGTCAACAAAAGAACGAAGCTTAAGATTAAGTGGACAAAAACAAGCAACACAACTGCTGGTGTATGGACTAAATACAGTAATGATTCAAATTACATTAGGAATGTTCTTTCAACCGAAAGTGAGGGGACTGGAGTTAAGAATCAGGCCGTTGTTGGAGGCAGCGCTACAACCAAATTTCACTCTTTTGCTCACTCTGCTAATACTTGGTATGACCAAGAGATATGCCAGTACGGCTCTTATGAGGTGGACTCAATAGGTGGAAGTGTATACTCCTTTACCGATTCAGCATTCAATCAGAGTTGGACTGCTTTCAGACTGGCTGTTTATTCTAACAGCTCACCAACTCTGTGGGTTGATAATTTAGCTATAGGAAAGTTTGCTTATCCAGAGCCGGCCTGGGGAACCTGGGGGACGCAGGAGGTTTATTCGCCTCCAACTCCTCCCTACCCGCCTACTTCCCTGCAGTGTGTCAGTCAAACAAATCCGACGAGGCTCACAACCCTCTCACCCTACTTTTCCGCGATCCATACCGACAACAACGGAGACAGCGCGAACAAGTACCGCATCCAGGTATCAACCGACAGCACGTTCGCTACGGTGACGCATTGGGATTCAGGCGCCAGCGGCACCTCCATGACTACCACGGAAAATGGTGCGAGGAGCCCAAACATAACCTACAGTGGGACGACCCTAAGCAGAGGGGTGACGTACTACTGGAGGATAAAGTTCTGGGACAGCACGGGGCTTGAAGGAGCCTGGTCGACGGAAGTGGCGACCTTCAGGATCAACCAGTTGCCGACCGCTCCGACAACGCTGACGCTGAACACTCCTCAAGTCGGCCAGAACCTGACGGCGACGGCGTCCGGTTCCACGGACCCGGACGGCGATTCGATCACCTATTACTACAGATTTTACAACCAGACGGACGGCGTCGAGAGGAAGGCCTACTCCACCAGCAACACGTATACGATAGCAGCGGCGGACGCTCACGACAACATCAGGGTTTTCGTCAAAGCCTGGGACGGCTACGAATTTTCTGCAGAAAGGGAAAACAGCATAGTCGTCGCCAACACCGTGCCCACAACATCCAGCCTGAAGGCGGAAGGTCAGACGAACCCGACTAGGCTCACGACCTTCACACCCACGTTTTCGTGGGCGTACTCGGATGCAGACGGCGACACTCAGCAGAGATATCAAATTTATGTCGGGACTACGAGCGGCGGGTACGACATGTGGGATTCCGGGTCAGTATCCAGCTCCTCGACCTCGGCAGTCTACGCGGGATCGGCCCTGTCCAGAGGCGTGACGTACTACGTCCAGGTTAGCACATTTGACGGTTATGGGTGGTCAAGCTGGACAACGGGCACTTTCAGGCTCAACCAGCTCCCGGGAGCGTCGACGCCGTTGGCTCAAGGGCAGACGAACCCGACTCGCCTGACCACGTTTACTCCGACCCTGAGCTGGACTTACTCCGACCCGGACGGAGACGCCCAAACACAACGGCAGGTCCAGGTGGGAACAAGTGAAAACGGCAACGACATGTGGGACTCGACCGTCGCAACTTCTTCTTCAACCGTCGTGTACGGCGGAGCGGCTCTGAGCAGGGGCGTCACGTACTACTGGCGGGTGAGGGTCTACGACGGCTACGAGTGGGGTCCCTGGCTGCAAGGCGGGTCGTTCAGGCTGAACAGTCTCCCTGCCATTACAAACTTGGAGCTGCCCCGTTCGGTGCAGATCAGCGTCACCAACAAGGGTTCGACGCCTTCCAACATCGTCGCCGTCCTAGTCAAAAAACCAGACGGCACCCTGAGGGTTTTCAATTCTTCAGTTTTCCTGGGCGCATTCAAGAACGGCACCCTGACCGCATTCGCAACCGAGAACGACAAAATCGGCGTGATGACGCAGTTCGGCAACATTTTCTGGGTGCGGTAGATGATACCGAGAAACAAGCGCGAGTGGAACTACCTGCACCCGCCCCACCGCCGCGTGCTGTTCCGCCGCTGGAAGCACATCAGGATGCGGCGAGGCGTGTTAATCAATAAAAATGGCGGACACTCTACACCCTGCGGTAAAAATGGTAGAGATTTTTGGGGCGGGCAGGCTGAAGGGGGTTCTGGCGAAGCTCAACCCATTCAGGCCGCTGCAGCCGAAGAGCATGCTCCCGGAGTACGTCGTCGAGTCCCTCTCGGCGAGAGTTCATGGGAAGAAGCTTGCCCAGTATCCGGTTGGACCCGCGGAGGTCTTCGTCTCCTTCGACGGAAAAACAGGGCACTATGAGGTTTCCGAGCCGGCGCTGAGCGAACGCGAGAAGGGGATATACCGCGACCTGTTCGAGAACTTCATCTACGCGCTCGAACCCGAGGCCGTGGAGAACAAGGACGTGACGAAGTACATCGAGGGCGCGATCTGGAGGGCGGCTGAGGAGCTCGGGCTGCTCGACGAGGTGAGGAAGAGCTTCGCCAAGTACCGCTACTTCATCGAGAGGGATGGGCTGGGGTACGGGAAGCTCCACATCCCGGTGCTCGACCCGAACGTCGCCGAGATAACTGTCGTCGGGTACGCCGAGCCCGTGTACGTCGTCCACAGGGACTTCGCCGACCTCAACTGGCTCCGGACCAACATCTTCTTCAGCTCGGAGCTGGAGCTACAGAACTTCAACCTGAGGCTCGCCCAGAAGCTCGGCAAGTCCCTGACCGCCGCCGTGCCGATGGTGGACGTCACCACGCCGGAGGGGCACCGCGTCTCTCTGACGTTCGGGGACGAGATCACCCATCCGGGGTCGACCCTCTCGCTCAGGAAGTTCCCGCAGGAGCCGTACAGCCTGGTGTATCTCATAGCGCGCCGGATGCTCACCCCGCTCATGGCGGCGTACCTCTGGCAGGTGTTCGAGATGCGGGGGTTTGTTCAGGTGCTGGGAACTGTGGGTGGGGGGAAGACGAGTTTAATGCAAAGTTTGCTCGCCTCAGTCGACCCCAACGCCAAGATCATAACAGTCGAGGACGTGATGGAGCTCAACCTGCCGCACGAGAACTGGCAGCGCTTTCACACCCGCCCTGTCCACTTCGCGACTTCTGAGCGCTTCGAGGTTGACCTCTTCGACCTCATCAAGCTCGTCATGCGCCACCGGCCTGACTACGTGGCGGTCGGCGAGGTGAGGGGCGAGGAGATAAAGACGCTCACGCACTGCGCGGCGCTCGGCCACAGCGCGGCTTCTTCCTTCCACTCCTTCTCTCCGGAAGCTGCCATCGCGAGGATGCGCGCGCCGCCCATGGACCTCAAGGACGCTGATATTCTTCAGATATGGTGCATGCCCGTCGCCGCGAGGCTGCGCCGGCCGAACGGCGAGGTCGTGTACAGGGTCAACGGCGTTTACGAGATCAACCCGACGAAGGAGGGGAAGCCCGAGATAACGCCCATCTTCAGGTACGATGTGCGGGACGATTCTTTCTCACCGAGCAAAGTTCTTGAAGCAATCAAGAGGTCGCGCAGGCTTCGGGAGGCCGCCGAGGCGCAGGGCTTGAGCGAACGGGATCTGGCGAAGGCACTCCAGCGGAAGGTGAAGTTCCTGGAGGACCTCATCAGGCACAAAGAGTTCGGCTATAGGCAGTACGTGGAGAAGGTCAGGGAATTCTACTCCGGGGCGTGATGGCGTGTACGAGGCGGAAGTATTCTGGCTTTTCATCGCCCTTGCGCTGGTGCTGTCTCTGCTGGCGATTGGCCTGGCCATCCGGAAAGTGCGCCGGATCCGGGAGGAGAAGCGGCAGAGGGCCGAGCTGGAACAGCCGCAGACCATACCGCCACCCCTGCGGGCGCCGACTTCACAGCGGCGGCGGCGCGAACGCCTGCGCGCGGGGTCACTTAAATCGCGGATCGTTTTCTTCTTCAGCGCAATAGGGAAGCTGCGCGGCAGGGGCAAAGTCAGGGTGGAACCGGCGCGCGAGCCGCTCCCGATCAGGTGGGTGTCGAAGAACGAGTTCGCGCGCAAAACGGCGATACAGCTCGGTCAGGCGATCAAGGACTACATCCCGAAGGCCGCCCTGCCCATCTCCTCCTACCGCTTCGCCGCCGAGCACGTCTTCTACGTCTTCCTCAGCATCCCGGTGGCCGTCGCCGCGCCGTTCCTCGCCTTCTTCGTGCACCCGGCTTTCCTCGCGCTGCTCTTCCTCCCGCTCCTGTTTTTCGTCATGCCCTGGCTCAGGCTCAAGTCGGCCGTTGGCGACTACAGGCGCGCCACGGACGCCGAGCTGCCGTTCTTCACCGTCCACGCCGCGGTCTCCCAGTCCGCGGGCCTCAACATCTTCGAGTCCCTCTGCTCGACGATAGGGAAGGGCATATTCAGGCAGGTCGAGCGGGCGGCGCTCCTCGCCAGGCGCTACTTCAGGGTGCTCGGATTGAGCCCCATCGGAGCCGTCGAGAAGCTCGGAAGGGAGCACCCGCACCAGGGGATGCGCCAGCTCCTGCTCGGTTACACCTCGGAGTTCTACTCCGGCGGGAACGTCTCGAGCTTTCTGGAGGCCAAGGCCGACGAGCACCTGCGCCTCACCCGGTACAGGTACGACCGCTACGCCAAGGACGTGGGGACGATAATGGAGATCATCCTGACGACGCTGCTTATCGTCCCGACCGTGCTCCTCATGGGGCTGTTCCTAGTGCCCGAGGGCGTCGTGACGCTCGGCCTGAGCTTCCTCTCGCTCGGCATCCCGCTCGTCCTCGCGTTCTGCTACTCCATGATCAGGGTGATGCAGCCCAGGGACTACACCGAGTACAGCAGCAGCCTGCCCCTCGCGGTCGGGCTGGCGGCACTCACGTTTTTCGCCCTGGTCGTCTTCTCCCCCGGGATGGCGATTTCCCTGTCGGTAGGCGTCGGATGCCTCGTCTACGGACTCCCCGTCGCCCTCCAGCGCAGGGAGATATTCGCCCACGAGCGCTCCCTCCCGCAGTTCCTGAGGGACGTGACGGAGTACCAGAAGCTCAACTACCCGATCACGAAGGCGATAACCCGCCTCAGGAGGAACCCGGCGTACGCGCCCGCCTTCCGCCGCCTGCTCGAGGAGGTCACGAAGAAGATCGCCATGGGGTACCGCCTCGCCGAGATAGACGTCCGCAGCAGGAGCTGGCTGACGCGGATGGCGTTCTTCCACTTGGGCCAGATAGCGGGGACGGGGGGACTCTCTCCCAAGTCGTCCGAGCTCCTGACGGAATTCATCACGCGGGTCAAGGAGGCGCGCGACGAGACCAGGCGCTCGGTCAGCATGCACAGGATGATCGCACTGGCAACCCCGCTGATACTCGCCGTCATATCGGGGCTGATGATGGGCACGCTCGAGGGCATCTCGGCGCAGCGGGTGCCTGAGGCGGCCGGGTCCGGGCTCGGCGCACTCTTTGCCCCTCCCCCCATCTTTTCCGCGATGTCCAACGCGGTGATACTGTTCTCAAGCATCGGCGTCGCCTTCCTCACCTCATACGCGACCGACTACACATCGAAGAACTCCGTTTGGGTGGCGCTGAGCGCTTTCCTCGGGGCAGCCTCGATCTCGCTGATATCGGTCTTCTCGAGCCTCGTGGCGTCCGTGGTCCTCTGAGGAAAACGCCCCGTTCGCCGTTGTTAACCAATAAAAAACCCGGACCTCTCAAGAGTTCCGATGTCCATGAAGCCTGAACACGTGCTCGCTGCGTTCGTCTCGCTCGCGGTGGTCCTCGCCTTCGTCCCCGCGTCCTCGGCGCAGAACTTCCTCGAGCACCTGACCGGCTGGCAGATGGAGGACAAGGACAACCTGGGCAGGTACAGCAGGTTCGTGGTGGTCAACAACGGCTACACTTCCGCGATTGTCACTTACGTCGGCTACTACTACTCCGCCGACAAGACGATACGCTGGGTCGACGTGCCCGACTTCGTGCTGGTGATAAATGAGAACAAGGCGGTCGACGTTCCGGAGAACTACAGGGATGCTGACCGCATCGTCGTCCTCACCGCGCGGGGGAACACGTGGACGATGCTGATGCGGCCCGTCGCCGACTTCACCTACGCGCAGGCTCCGGACAACTCCGTCCAGTTCACCGACAGGTCGAGCGACAAGGACGGCCGAATCATGTCATGGTCCTGGAACTTCGGCGACAACGGCACCTCAACGGCGCGCAACCCGAGCCACCTTTACACCAGCTACGGAACTTTCACCGTAAAGCTCACGGTGACCGACGACGACGGGCTGACCGGCACCACGACAAAAATCTTCGCGGCGGACTTCAGCGTGAGCGTCAACCCGACCTCGGGATCCGTGACTCAGGGGAACTCGACGGGCGCGACGGTCAGCGTCTCCCTCGCGGGCAACTTCGGCAGCACGGTGAGCCTGACAGCTTCCGGCCTGCCGTCCGACGCGTCCGCAAGCTTCAGCCCCTCCTCGGGGACGCCCAGCTTTAATTCGACGATGACGATATCGACGTCCTCTTCGACGCCGACGGGAACATACGCGATAACCATCACGGGCACAGGGGGAGGGCTGACGAGGACAGCCGCATACTCCCTGACGGTTAATGCTTCCGGCGGAGGTGGTGGAGGCGAACCGCCGCCTCCGCCGCCATCGGGGTCAACACAAATAGCGGTTTCCATAGGCAGCGCAGACGGTCCAGCACCATCGAGCGCACAGGTAACGGTTGCCGGCGTGGCGAAGACGGTTTATCCAGGCTCATGGACATACTGGGACGTAAGCCCGGGGACTTACACCGTTTCTTTTGGGTCAGTCTCGTACTACCGCACCCCGAGCGACCAGACAGTAACAGTGGATTCCGGACAAGTCGTGTCGGTGACCGGCTACTATAACATCGGAAAGTGGAGGTTCCTCCAGGCCGGGGAGCTGGGTTTCATAGCCGCGCAGAGCGGGATAACGAAATATAATACATCAACTGGTACATCGACTGATATACAAGTGGGTAAAGCTACGATTGGACTTGGCTGGAACAACGGTGATCAGTTCTGGGCGGGAGGATCTGTCAACATCTCTCTCGATCATGGTGGACTTTTTACCAGCTATTCTATGTCACCAACAAATACAACACCGAATGCTAGTGGTACGTTGATCACAGTTTCTAACGTTTACGTTACTGGAACTTGGACCGCTTCTTCATATCCGATCCTTTCTGGAACATCAGTAAACTTCCCCGGTTATGGAGGTGAACGCCCCAATCAACAAGTTGGCTGGTCTGTGCAGTTTGTAAGCTAAGAATTAGTCACAAGCCCGAATCCGCTACGCCATGAATCCCATTTTCTTTTGTAATATGCTACTTTTTCCCAGTTTCCACCTATGTTCTTGTGAAGAGACGCAGTAAATTCACAACTGATAGGAGGACCGTCATACATAGCAGCAACAGCAGGCGCATTTTCATAAGAGTGCTTCATCTCAATAGCATAATCATAGCTCTCTAACCAGTCATCGATTCTAATTCTTTTTGAGTTTTCTTCTGAAACAAAAAAATGATATTCAACAGAAATACTTTCACCTTGATTCATTGATGGAAGATAAACCAAAATTTTTTGAAAATAGAGCATAGTTATTCCTTCCATTACTCCAAAATGAGCAGAAAATGAAGGGGTGCCGTTGTAAATTATTTTTACGTTTTCCACTTCTGAGTAGTCGACAACAGGATAATAATCTGTTGACCAAATTCCATTTTCAATATCTATACTAAATGATAGTTTGTTGTCAACTTTGTCGATCGAGATCTCATTGTTATGTGGTTTTAAAACATTCACTAAAAAATCAAGAGTCGGCTGAACATAAACAGCCGGGCCTGCTTTAAAGACATGTCCTTTTGCTTTATGCAACCAGTTATCCAACCCAACCGGTTTCGCAATAGGCCTCGTCTCTTTGGTGTCAATATAAGGCCACGGGAGCCAGAGTTCGACGTTGGATATTGTGTCTGTTGCCCCGCCGAGGAACGTGAAGCTGGCCTGATAATAAAACTCCACGTACCCCTCCGGCACCGGCGAAGGAGGAGGCAGATCGACATGCGGCGGGCTTGGAATCGCCGAAACAACCATAAAAGCCGCCAAGCAAGCCGTCGCGACGAAAAGGGAGCGTTTCGTGGTCGTGAGCTTTTGCCCGACCACTGCAGTTATCCCCCACGCCAGCAACGCGGACGCGAGGGGAAGAACCCAGCCGGGAATGGTACCGAGACCGGGGAGCTTGGAGAGAAAAGAGAACACCCAGCCAAGACCAAATACTGCCACGAAGAAAACAGCGCAGAGAGCCAGATAATTCAATACTGCTCGCGGCTTTATGTTGGGTCGCTTTTTGCTCGGTTTGGGTGCTTTTCGCTCCTCCGTCCTGCCGCTCTCCTTGAGCCAGCGCTGGTAGGCTCGCTCGGACTCCTCGCGGAGCCTTTTCTCGCGTTCGTCCTCCATGGGGTTTCACCACTGATAATTTAGCCGAAGTCTCGGTTTATATGATACAACAGATTCGTTGTTGAGGAATTCAAAGTTTGTTGACGTACGAAGGTACTTCAGCAGCACTTTCTATTCAAAGCTTGGTCCTTTTGAAGTGTAATTTCCAAAGGTTTTAATTTCAAAGTAAAAACCAAATAAATATTGGTGGGCTATGATGGATGGTGACCAAAATATTTACATAGACACTTTTTACGTTCAATCCGTTTTGTGGGGTAGGGACGACGAAAAACAACTTGCTGACGAAACTATGCAAAAAATAAAGAAGACCATATCTAATCCAAATATTCATGTTAAAATACCAATGATTGTTATTGGTGAAGTGATTAACAATCTAATGAGAAAATTTGAAATTACAGAAATACTCAACGATAGCACGCCGGATAAATTATGTGAATTGATAAATGACTTGAAAGCAGATTTAGTGCCGCCGCGTAAAGAATCGATCGAATCTGCGCACGTGTTGTTAACTAAGGATAATCGACTGAGACCAGCAGATGCCATGATAGTATCGCAGGCCGTTCGTGATCCTGATTCCACTTATCTCATAACTAATGATACAATTGTGCTGGAATCTGACGCAATAAGAGAATATTTAAAAACTGATGAAATAGAGAAAACTCGCCGTCAAAAGTTGAATATAACTGAAAAATTTTAGCTCATTGCAAATTTTAGCTCTGAAAGTATTTTCTCGACTTTACTTTTCTCCGCACCTTTTATTTCTGCTACCATCGCTATCAGTCTGTCTTCGCTTATTTGTGGATTGTTTTCTTTCACAGACAAAATCGTTGATGCTATTTCGAGCCACAGCAAATCTCTATCCTTTACTATTTTTAAGAATCTTTCGGCGTTGAAATCATCATAGTCAAACCTAACGGAATCACTAACCGGTAAGCTTAGCTCATAATAATCATTTGCCAAATCTGGTGAATACGGCCCCCTCAAGTATAAGTTAAACTTGTAACCTAAGTTCAAGCCGCAGGACTCTGCTATGCGAACATACTTTTGTAACTTTACTCTGTCCTCAAAGTTGTTTTTATCGAAGTTGAAGTTTATCTTATCTTTTAAGAACGCAAGAAACTTCAAGAGCCTTTCTTTCCTCTCCATTTTTCTCACCATTTTTTATTATCTTCGTATAAATAGTTAATCTATGTCCTTTAACTATTTTTGATGAGGGGCCACCGAAAGTATTCAGCCAAAAATGCTTTCTCGTCATCCTCCACGCTTTCACCACAGATAATTTAGCCGAAGTCTGGGTTTATATTACGTAACAAAAGTAGGGACACCGTATCAATAGAGCAACAGTGGCGTTTCCTCAATTTTACCCGTGAGAGGATTGACCCTTAGGCCCAGAGTCTCAAGCGTCACCGAGCCGATGAGCACTTTGTCAATTATCTCCGATATCCAGACTGGCTGTAGCTCCTCCTTGTTTTTTATTCGAATAACTGCCCTGCCTTTTTGATCACCAAGATGCCGGAAGCGGTCTGTATCTTTTCTTTGCTGGTCGGAGTTATGCCGAGCTCGATAGCTAAGCTGTCCATGCTGGCTCTCGCGGGATTCGGGGAGGGAACGCTGGTGAGGCTGCGATATCGGCACGTCAAGCGTGATTTCGAGGCCGGCGTGGTCCCCGTTCACGTCCGCGTCGAATCTGGGATTACTAAGGGCAAATACCACTAATACGACGCCTTTCTGGGACCAGAGGCGATGGAGTTCCTGAAGCTCTACCTCGACGCCAGGCAAAAGGGCAGCCCTGATGAAAAAATCCCGCCGGAGAAGATTACCGACGAATCCCCCTTGATCGGCGATTCACGCAGTCCGATCCCGAAGCTCATCGGCGAGAAGCAGATCCAAGCTGATCCACAACCTCCATTTCAAGTCGGGGCTGCTCTCCCGCAACGACACCGAACGATACGATCTCCGAGTTCACAGTTTGCGCAAATTCTTTGACCCAATTGGTGAGCAAGGAAGTTCCAGAGAGCTATGTCGAGTACATCTCTTCCAGCAGGCGAGGAATGAAGAGAATTTTGAAGATTTTTTAAATAACCAACCCATTTATATCTCAAAAAAGGCTAAAATGCTTGAAAAATGATGGAGGCCGAGCCATGAAATATAAACTAACAGGGGTCAGGGTCGATTTATCCGCGGGCGGAAAGCACGTAGTGGTTTTAAACCGAGGAGATGCAAAAGACCTAGTTTTGACGCAGATGGACAGGGTCGAGCTGAGCAAAGGCGACAAAAAAACATCTGCTATCGTCGATCTAACTGAAAAATATATCGAGAAGGGGGAGATGGGGCTCTTCGCCGAGGTCGCTGATAAACTCGACATAAAAGCCTCCGCCGATGTTTTCTTGGAGCCCGTGGACAAACCAAGTTCAGTGGATGCCATCAGAAAGAAAATTGATGGCGTGCCCCTCTCAAAAGAAGAAATCGGGCTCATAATAGATGATCTGATGGAAGACAAGCTTTCGGAAGTCGAGCTTTCGGGCTTGATTTTGGCATGGTACATAAGGGGATTGACCAGGGACGAGATCCTGAACCTCACAAAAAGCATCCTGCATTCCGGAAAGATCCTCGATTTCAAAAGAACCCCCGTTATGGATAAACATTGTCTCGGCGGAGTCCCGGGGAACAGAACGACCATGCTCATAGTGCCGGTGGTTGCGAGTGCGGGTTTGCTCATCCCGAAAACATCCTCACGTTCGATTTCAAGCCCCGCCGGCACAGCGGATACGATGGAATTCTTGGCGAGGGTTGATTTGAACGGAGAAGAGATAATGAGAACTGTGGAAAAAACGAATGGGTGTATCGCTTGGGGCGGGGCGGCCGATCTCGCGGCAGCGGACGATAAGTTGATAAAAATAAGACATCCCCTCTCCCTGGATCCAGAGGGAGTTATGATGGCTTCAATTCTCGCGAAAAAAAGAGCCGTCGGCGCAACGCATGTTCTGATCGATATCCCGATAGGCCACGGGGCCAAAGTCGAGTCGGAGGAACAGGGAGAAACGCTGGCAAATCAGATGATGGATCTGGGAAGCAGTTTGGGTATGAAAATCAGGTGCATATTGACCCCCGGCTACGATCCCATCGGCCAAGCCGTCGGCCCCGCACTTGAGGCGAGAGAAGTCCTGCGAATCCTCGAAGGACAAAAAGTGAGTTTGGACCTGATGGAGAAATCAATAACCATGGCGGGCATAATTCTGGAAATGGGCGGAAAGGCGAGGCCAGGAGAAGGAGCACGGCTTGCCCAAAAAATATTGGAAAGCGGAAAAGCTTTGGAAAAAATGAAAGAGATAATCGAATGCCAGGGCGGAAACCCCGAGATAGCTTCAACGGACATCGAACCGGGGAAATACGAGGAGACGATAAAAGTGGACAGGGATGGGAGGATCCGTTATGCGGACGTGAAAAAGATCGCGAAGGTCGCGAGAATCGCCGGGGCGCCGGAAAACAAGAGAGCGGGCCTTTACCTTTACGTTGAAAAGGGGGACAAGGTCAAGAAGGGCCAACCCTTGCTCACGGTTTATTCCGAGACAAGCAGCAAGCTATCGGCAGCCATGGAAATTTTCGAAAAAATTCAACCAATAGAATACGAGAAAGTAATTTTGGAAGAATATTCGGCGGAGAACAAGCCGATTGTTTATAAATTTTAATCTTTTTTCGGTACTCCCGCAAATAGCTTTTCCTCCGTCTTTGTTCAAGAACTTGGACGGAATAGTAGGTTTTGGGGCTCAGGATGGTCTAAGGAGGTTAAATTTTACCCTCCCAAATCCAAACTTACTAACTTTTTAACTTCCGCTCGCTTACGTTTTCCTATTTCTTTATCTCTCTTACACCTATATACACGTATATCGCACACTCTCAACGGCTCACGCTTTCTCATCGCGCAGTTTCCTTAGAGACTTGACCGAAGTTTTTAAATCGATTGAGCAGCGTTACATTATTCGAGGGTTGAATGATACCATGAACGCTGTTGCAGACGAAGAAGTTGACGAGATAGCCCAAAAAATCATGACGGAAATAGAGCACGCAACATCGAAAGATCTGGCAGACTCCGACGAAATGATAAAGATTCTCCACTTGACAAACACAGGTCAAGCAAAAGCACTGCTAGAGCGCGCAGGAGAAGCTCCTACAAGCATGAGCGAGACATAGACAAGAAAGCAGTGGTGGAGGCATTGCTAGTTTCAACCTGGCATACAAGGTTATACTTCATCATAAGGGCATTCATCATGGGGTTGTTGAACGCGTCGCTTACTTTACTTTTCGTGTTGACATTTCACTCCATAACCCTGACTTTGGAAATTCCGCTGGGGATCTTTTCATTCGTATTCTCGTTAGCTGTATCCAGGCTGTTGGACGTGCAAATAGTGAAAGCTACAAAAACCATCGTGGACCACCTGAGCGATCACAAAAGCCTGAGAAACTTTATTCTCAACTATTTCTAACCATACCCACTTAAGATTTCAGGCCCTGCTGTTAGCCAAGTACCTCCGGGACGAGAGGAAAACGTGGGTTCCGAGGATTGCGGTTTAATAATTTTATTAGATTTTCTGAAATTGTTCTTTTTTGAGAAGGTGTGGAAGAGGGGCGGTACGATTTCAATTCAGAATCGTCCGCTTCTTAAAAAGAGTCTAATAAACATGTAAAAAATGAAAAGATGCCTGCCATCGAATCCGCTTAGTCATTGGCTTTACCCGCTTTACTCTAAGCTTGTTGAAAGACAACAGTCCTTTGGAGGAGTTACAGGTTATATTCCTCCAGGTAAGCTGGTGCGCTCACTTCCCATCCGCCCTTTGAATGGATATAGTCCTCTAAGCTCAGGATTGGTTTCTCTTCGCCATGGGTCAGGAAAACATGCTTCGGCGGGGATTTGAAGTTGTTGAGCCAGCGGTGCAGGTCGTCCATGCCGGCGTGGGCGGAAAAGCCATCGATCTCCTCGATCTTCATCCGCACCGGATAGGACTGTCCCATGATTCTCACGGGCGAAGCGCCGTCCAAAATTTGCCGTCCCAGCGTCCCAACCGCTTGGTACCCCACAAAAAGAAGCCTGGATTCTGGACGAGCTATCTCCCTTACCAAGTGATGCTTAATCCGTCCCCCTGTAATCATCCCCGAACCGGCCAAGATGATGATTGACCCTTTGATCAGGTTGATTGCCTTTGACGCCTCAACAGATTCGACGAGCTTCAACCCCGGAAAGTCAAGGGGTGATTGACCATCTTTGAAGAGCTCCAGTGCCTCTTTGTTAAGATACTTTTTGCTATTTTCAAAGACCTTCGTGATTTCGACGGCCATGGGGCTATCGAGAAAGGTCACAATGTAAGGGATTCTTCCCGCATGCGCCAAGCGGTTGAAGCGATATAACAGCTCTTGGGCGCGCTCGATGGCAAAAGTGGGGATGAGGAGATTTCCGCCTGCCGTTACCGTGTCATTGACGACCTTGGAGAGTTTATCATCGATATCTTGGGGATTATCGTGGTTGCGGTCTCCATAGGTGGATTCCATGACCACGTAATCCGCTCGATTAAAAACAGTGGGGTTGTTGATAACGGGCTTGTCCCACTGGCCGATGTCACCCGAGAAGACGATGTTTCGTGACCCGTTCTCATCTTCGACGATGATCTCAATCATGGCCGAGCCAAGGATGTGGCCAGCATCGTGGAAACAAACCTTGATTTGGTCGTTCAACGGGATAAATTTTTCATAGGGAACATCCTTTAGGAGGGGAAAGCACCTCTCGGCATCTTGGACAGTATACAGAGGGATTTCCGGGTAGGGTCCCTTTCGGCCTTCCTCATCATGGCGTTTTTTCTTGAAGACAGCATCTTCTTCCTGTATTCGGGCAGAATCCAAAATCACGATTGGAAACAACTCCTTAGATGCAGGTGTCAACAGGATATCTCCGGCAAACCCTTCCTTGACAAGCTTAGGAATAAGCCCGGAGTGGTCTAGGTGAACATGGGTGAGAAGAAGATATTGGATCTGATCTGGAGGGACGGGGAAAGCCTCCCAGTTTCTATGAGAATAGTCCCGTTCCTGAAACAGCCCGCAATCGACAAGAATCTTCACTCCGCCACCATCCAGGAAGTAGCTTGATCCCGTTACTTGACGCGTTGCACCCAAGAATCTTATTTTCATGAACATTTCCCCTAAACTGACATTTCTTATTTCTGCCCTATCAGTTCTTCGTTTCACTACTCGCTGGGGCAAAGTACATTTCGCGCTCGGGAACCAAATGTCGTTGAATTCCCGTTCACATCATCTTTTATCGCGCTTACTGCAATTTCTTGGAGCAGCATTTTAGTGCAGGGCCCAGCCGACGGGGTGAAATAAAAAAAGGGATAAGCTAACCGTACCAAAAGAGTTTCTTACCCTGCACCATTTCGATGCCGTTAACTTGACTTTTGTTGGATGAATCAAGATCCCGTAGCGGGGGCCAGCCCATGCGCCGTGGGTTCGGGTATGGCGGCTCAAAATAGATGTGACCGCTAAGACCATAAATGAAAAGTCTTTTCTAGGTCAATGAGTTAACGGTCAAAAGCGTTACGTTTTGCGAGAGATATCCTTAAATCCAAGGCAATAACAATAAAAAAGAAGTGGTTTTGTGAACGGCATGGTTCGGACAGCAGCCCTAATGACAGTATTAACAGGGCTACTCATGATTGTCGGCGTTATCGCCGGTTACGTCACGGGCATCGATGTCAGCCTCACCCTAGGCCTATTCGTTGTGCTGGCGATCGTGATGAACCTCTCCATGTACTGGTTCGCCGACAAGTGGGTCCTGCGCATGTACAAGGCCAAGCTCGTCAGCGAGAAGGAGAGGCCCGAACTCCACCAGATGGTCGCCAAGTTGGCCAAGAGTGCCGGCCTGCCAAAGCCCAAGGTGGCCATAATCCCTATTGACACACCCAACGCGTTCGCTACCGGCAGGTCGCCGTCGCATTCCGTGGTCGCCGTGACCAAGGGGGCAACAGAGCTCCTAGACAATGACGAGCTCGAGGCGGTGCTGGGACACGAAATGGCTCACGTCAGGAACTACGACGTGCTGACCAACACCATGGCGGCCATAATCGGCTCGGTTATCACCTACGTCCTCTACTTCTCGGTGTTCAGCGGCGGAAGCAGCGACAGGAAAAACAACAACGGACTACTGGCCGTCTTGGGCCTGGTCACGATTCCCTTCGCGGCCATGCTGGTCAGGTTGTCGATTTCTCGGGGCAGAGAGTACGCCGCCGACTACGACGGATCGAAAATCTCAGGCAAGCCGTTGCAGCTGGCAAACTCGCTGAGGAAGCTTGAGGCGGCGGCGAAGGCTAGGCCGCTACGCGGGGGCAACCCGTCCACGTCGCACCTGTTCATAGTCAACCCGTTCAGCGGAGGTACTTTGGCAAACTTTTTCTCAACACACCCGCCAACGGCGCAAAGAATTGCACGACTGGAGAACCTTGCGAAGAACTTGTCATCCTAGAACCCCAACAGAGCCCTTCCAGCAATGTGGAGGAACATTACAAAAATTATTATACCGGCTGTGAAGTACAAGACGCTTTTCGGCGATATCTTTACCCCGTTGTCCTCTTTTTGGAAGTACCTTATCAGCCCTGCCCCTGTCACAGGCATTCGCTCCTCGTCTTGTTTTTGCTTGCTCGAAGGTGCATTTGAAGCATCGGAGTCCAAGTTTATGTATGCGTTCGGGCCGCGGGGGGTTCGATGTGAGCCTTGGTGGGTAACTCAAAAGGAGCCTTTTCCTCGGAGATTGCTAACAACCTCGCCGCTAATGCCTCCTTTTCGGAATCGGAGCGTTTTTCTGGCTCCTTTAGCCTTGTCTTGAAATCGAATGGAATATCACAAAACGAAAGATATTCTCTGAATGTAGTTTCGCAGTTTATACCGATGAAATACGCTCCTGTTTCCCAGCTGAACTACAACATAATTTTTACCAGAAAATCTGCGGTCGATATCAAAGTTGTCTTTGTTTCAGAAAAATTCCTCGCGTCGTTTTCCGGTCTGTTTTATTATATACATCAAGACGAAGATAGTGACCTCGTGATGGTGTGGAACCCAAGTCGTCCAAACCTTACCCTTTGAGTCGACCTTCTTGAACGTCAGGTGTTTTCCCGCTCTCACCTGCTTGAAACCGTTCTGCTCAAGAACTCTCACGACTTCACGCTGTGACAGGGGACGAAGCCTTGGTATGTGAAACACCCTCGACCCTAATGGGGATAGAAGTTAAGATCACGGAAGCCGACGCGAGCGTTTTTATATTTGGCTTTGGCGTATCGGGGTCCTTCAGGTACTCGCTTATCAGGTCTCTCATGTTCTCTCTGACTTCCTTCTCGCTTCTACCCTGCGTAGCTAAGTCTAAAGCGGGGCACGATGCCACAAACCATTTACCCTCCTTTGTTATGAGTACAGGGAAGTGGACTATCTCCATTATCACACCTAGCTAATTTTGGGTTGTCGTTCATAATAAATCTGTCTGGGTCAGGACATCTTCGTTTGACTTGTTTTTCGTGAGGTTCACCGCGACAAACGAGGGGTGCAGGCTCCTTAGTTTCATCTTTTGAGTGGTGGCCCGACACTCCAGACCTCCATGTATTCCGTGTTAAGCAATATAAATCCCCTACACTCTATCCCCTGCGGTAAATATGGACGAAGAAACCGTTCGAATCCGGCTTGACCTCCCGAAAAAGCTGTACCACGAGGCTAAGGCGGAGGTCGAGAGGCGCAGGGCGCGCGACGATCCGAAGGTCAGGAACCTCAGCGACCTGATAGCGGTGGCCCTTGAAAAAATAACGCGAGGTGAGGAAAGTGGTTGAAGTGATTGCCGGAGCACTGGTTCTGGTGTGGCTTCTGGTATTCCTGGCTTCGCTGGTCAGGTTCCTCGTCAGGGCGCAGACCCCGCAGGAGCACGACGCAGCGATGCGCATACTGACCGGGTGCATCATCGGCGGCATACTGATAGTCATCGGCCCGAGCATCGGGATGTGGATCACTGGGTTGAAAACCTACACCCTCACGACATCGTACTCGGGGCTCGAACCAGGAACCTACTACTACACAGGAGCCGACATCACCTCCCCTGACGGGCTGAAGACGGCGGTTGACCAGGGCAGGGCTCTTCCGTCCGGAACGGGACGTGTCCTCGACGCGGTGCTGGGCCTGCTCAGGGTCATCGGCGGTCTGGTGGTCGTCGTTGGTCTCCTGTGGGGAGGCATCTCGCTTCGGGTCAGTCCCAGGGCGGTCGCGGCATGGGTGCCCTCAAGGCGCTAGGCTTCGCCGCTGGCGTCGTGGCGGCTTTTTCGGCAGCTATGCTGGCGGCTCAGGCAGTGCAGCCGCTGGCGTTTTTTCTTTTTTCTCTTTGGTTTTTTGCCTTCTACCTGGACGCTGCCACGACCGAAAAGATCTACCGGCTCTCGTCGACCACATTCAAGTGGGGTGAGACCAATCGTATCTTCGTCGCCCTTGTCCGGCGCGTGGGGATGTCCCTGGCGTTCCCCTTGTATTTCGCGGCCGTGGAAGTGCCCTGTTTTGCGTTCATTTCTCTCGTGGTCGCTCCTGCGCTCGGCTCTTTTCTCTTCGGCGGCGTTTCCGTTGAAGCATCTCTAGGCGCTGGGGCGGCGGCACTGGCCTTTGCCCACGCGTGGGGCTGGCGCGAGAGCGCAAGGACGGCCGGAGAAATGGCGCACAAGCGCAAGAGAGGGGGGTTCAGATGAGGTGTCCAAGTGATGGATGTCCAAGTGTTAATTCCATGGTTCGTCACGGAGTGCATGGTGATGTTCTTCGTCGGCTACGCGATGGCCACGTACGGGGCGAGCCACCGGTTCGTCGTCGTTTTTTCGCTCTTCACCCTACTTCTTGCGTACTGTTTCGACCCCTACGTATTCGAGTACCACCGCGACGACCAGACGTGGCTGATAGTCTCCAACGCCGTGGTGGTGCTGTACTTCGTCATTGGCTGGCTGTTTTACGTCCCGGAGAGAGCTTGCCGGAGGCGGGCGAAGACTTCGGCTAAACATAACTCGGTGAGAAAGAATGGTGAGCAAAACGTTTGAGGGGTACCTAGTCCTGAACTGGAAGACTGGCGCTATGAGGGTGTTGAAGCGGAAGTCAAAGAAGCGAGCGAACCCCTTTGAAATACTGATCCGCTTCACGATAGAGGTCGAGCTGCCCGAGCCGAAAGAGCACGAAATAAGCGGTAAAATTGCGATCCCGGAGGAGCAGGTCGCGGAGATGGTCTTCGAGAAACTCAAGGAGGGGTGAACGTGGAAAAAGATGAAAGAAAAGTACAGCTTGAGAAGATCAAGCTCATGCGCGAGACGCTCGAACAGCTGAAGAAAATCGAGGGGCACCTGCGCGTACTGAGGGAGAGGTGCCGCTAGTGATAGAGGTCTTCGTTGACGGAGCCTGCGAACCGGTCAATCCTGGCGGGATCGCGACTTACGGCTTCGTGATCTTCCGAAGCGGCGAGCGTGTTGAGAGCGGTTCCGGTGCCGTGGAGAAGGAAGACACCTCGAACAACGTCTCCGAGTACACGGCAGTCATCCAAGCGCTGAAAAGGCTGCTTGAGTGCGGAATTAGAGACGAACAGGTCGTGTTCCGCTCCGATAGCGAACTCCTCGTAAACCAGCTCAACGGGCTGTACGCGGTGCGAGCGACCAGGGTGATGCCGCTGTACGAAGAAGCGAAGGCGCTGGCCGCCCGGCTCGAAGCGCTCGGCAACAGGCTGCAGTTTGTCTGGATACCGCGGGAGCTGAACGGAGAGGCGGACGCGCAGAGCAAGCAGGCGTACGAGGAGTACTGCGCCGCACATCCCGAGGTTGTGCAGCGCTACGCCGGGTACTTGGCCACGGAGAAGCAGAAGCAGTTCATGCGGAAGCTCGGGATAACCTTTCCTAGGTGGATTTCCAAGCGTGAAGCTTCTAGGCTCATCGACGAAAGGTTGAGAAAATGACCCCTGGATTGTCGATCGCGCTCGAGCGAGAGGCTCTTGACATGGGGCTGAAACTGAGGCCAGAATTCGTCGCCGAAGAAACTTCCGTCCGTCCGCCTATTTTGCCCGGCGTTTCGCGCAGGTTCAGCGGCACCGTGAAAATACCGAAGGCCTTTCTCAAGGAGTTTTCCAGGGACGAACTCCGGTGCATTTTTCTCCACGAAGTGGCGCACGTGAAGTTCAGGCACTTCCTGAAGGACCTCGCTTTTGCGGCGGCACTGCTTTTACTTGCCCTGACGCTGACCTGGGGGTATGAGCTGCTTTTCCTCCCTTCTGTTTTTGCTGTTGGTATCTTTACGCTTGCGTTTCACAGGAGGTTCGAGTTCAAAGCCGACAGGTTCGCGGCAGAAATGGCTTCCCCCAAGGCGATAGTCAGCGTGCTCGAAAAGGTGGAAAGGCGCTACGGGGAGAGCAGAGGGATTCTCAACAAAATTTCGCACCCCAGCGTTCAAAAACGGATCCAACGCCTGAAACGATGACAAAAGGGGTGTTCGCGCCCGTCCTTGCCACCGGTACTCTCATTACTGTCTTCCACGGTGACCTGTACTGGCTCCTTTTGAGGGGTGTTTTCGCATAAAAAGGGCTTCTCACCAACAAATTCCGATGAGAGATCAAAGAAAGCGAGCCTGTGGCGGTCCTAAGGCGAGGGTTGGCACGCTCTTCGCGCGCCTAGAGGGGAAGCTGTTCGGAAAGCGGGCGCAGCTCGGCGTCTTCGGTCTGGACGCTGCAATGACGATCGCGTTTATCATCGTCGTCATGACCGGCGTGGCGCTTGCGCTGACGAAGGGACTTCCCATTATCTTTCAAACCATCGCCAACGGGCTCGATTTTGCGCCGCTCCTCATACACATCCCGGGAATCGCCGGCCAGCCCTTCTTCAGCGAAACGATGTCGTCAGCGCTCCTGCCTTCAAGCCCCGTCGGCATTTTCTCGGTCTCGACGGTGATGGGGGAGCTCTACGGAAAACTTCAGGTCATCGCGCTTGCGGGCTTCATTGTCGCCATGATCATCATGGGCATAACCTACGCCTCGGAGCAGTTCAACCTGGTGAGCAAGGGGACCGCCTTCCAGCTCCTCGCGGAGAGCGGTTTCATCCTCATCCTCCTGTTTCTCTTTCCCATAATTTTCAACGGTGCCGCCGTGGTGGTGAACGGCCTGAACCAGCAGGTTATCCTTCGCGCTGCGGACAAAACTCCAACGGATATGATCAGGGACGTGGCCTATGCTTCCACCGTTTTTGGGATGTCTGACTGGACGCCGTTCTTTCCGATCGTTAACATCGGCGACGCGATCATGGCAATAATAATGGCGATGGCGACATTTGCAGCCATGTTCTCCGTTTTCGTCACGGGCGTTATGCGGCTGATACTGCTGGCGGCGATTGCGGGGGCCTTCCCGCTGATATTGATACTCAGGTTGATACCTCCGCTGCGGGGGATATCGGGCAACCTCCAGGGGTCGCTGATAGGACTGATTGTCGGTTCCATACTCATCTCCCTGGTATTCCGCGTTTCCTGGGGCGTCATCAGCAGTGGCGGGCTCGGCGTGATAATGATGTGGGCTGTTGGCTGCGGCACTCTGATCACCGCTTCCTTCTTGACGTTTTCGTTGACAACGGGGTTCGGCGGCCTGGGGAAGATGATATTCGGAGGCATGGTCGGCCCGGCGTCAGGCATAGCCGGAGGAGCCATCGCTACAGGGGGTGGGCTGGCGATCGGGGCAGGACTGGGGGCCGGAACCGCCGGTCTGACGGCTCTGCGTGGTGTGGGGGAATTTGGAACGAGAGCAGCTGTGGCGGAGGTTGGCAGAGGAGTACTGAGCGGCGCCGCAGCCGGAGCAAGGGCAGGGCCGGTAGGTGCATTACTCGCAGCTCCTAGCGCTGCCAAAGAGGCGGCACTGACGGCTCAGGCAAAGCAATTCGTCGAGGGCGTGCAGCAGATGGAAGGCACTCCTCCCTTCGGTACCTTCCTTGAGGATTTTGCTTCGCTCGACCACCGCAACGCCCTCGCGAACGTGGAGAGGAGCGATCTCCACTGGGCCCAGGAAAAGACGGCGGGCAGCGTGATCGCCCAGGAACTCAACGAGGGCCGTCTGACCGAGGACATGTTGCGACGGATGTACGTCGAGGCCAAATACCACCCCGAGAGCAGGTCGAAGTTCAACCACTTTGTCAAAGTCGTGGAGCGCAGCGGCATCGAGCGCCCGCAGCTCGAGAACGCGCTCAAGGCGGCCTACGCCAACATCAAGTCCGACCCGATGTACGGGGAGGATCACGCCGACCTGTGGCTGAGGTCTCTCCACAACCGCGCTCTGGGCAAGGATGCGTTCGCCAGGCTCGGCCAAGGGGAAGTGCTGGGCTCCCAGGTCATCGGCATCGAGGGCGGGGGATGAGAGGTTGGTTTCGACGACGGGAAAAACGCCACCGAAGGGCGGCCAGATTTCCGACGAGGAGCTGCGGCTCTGGAACGAGATCCTCTCGATGATCCGCGGCACCCACCCCAGGTGTCACGGGAACCCACAGTACCTGATCGGGATTCAGCCCGGGTACGGACCGAGGTACGTTCCCGTGCGCGATCTCTACCATGTTTTGGTAACAGGCCTGACGGGGAGCGGTAAGAGCGTGTTCCTCCTTTGCCAGATCCTCCAGGACATCTACAGGGGTAACTCCGTTTTCATCTTTGACCCGCACGGCGATCTGGTTGAGAAGATACTTGCTCATGTCCTGCGCGAGAGGTGGGACGACGTGGTCTACATCAACCCGCTGACGGCGAAAGAGTACGGGCGCGTGGTGAGGTACAACTTCTTGGAGGTCAAGGAGGGCGAGGAGCCATCTATAGTCAAGCGCTCCTTCATGGACGCACTGCAGAAGAACTACCCCGAGTTCTGGGGTCCCCGACTCGACGCCATCATATCGCACGCCATCGACCTGCTCTTCAAGACCCCTGAGACGCCGACGCTGCCGAAGCTGGGGCGGATACTCTCCAAGGACACATACCGCGAGATACTGCTCGAGCAGTGCAAGGACGAGGCGGTGAACGACTTCTGGCACTCCACCTTCAAGAAGTACGAGGAGGACGCGATCACCGCGGCGCAAAACAAGCTCTACAGGATCCTCGAAGAAACGCTGATAGAGCCGATAACGGCCGCGGAGCGATCGACGATAGACTTCGGCAATCTCATGCAGGAGGGGAAGATAGTACTGTTTGACCTGAGGGAGGGGGCTCTGACCGGGCAGATCACGAGCTTCATCGGAACCCTTTTCCTGGCGAGGATATACCAGGCGGGGATGGCCAGGGAGAAAATTCCGGAGAAGGAGCGCGCTTACTGCAGAGTTTATGTTGATGAGGCTTCGCGCTTCCTCACCGGCGTGCTGAAGGAAAACATGCAAGCACTGCGGAAGTACAACGTCTTTTTGACTGTGGTCTGCCAGAACCTCGACCAGTTCTCGGAAGGGGTGAGGTATGAGGGCGGGATATCGCAGTACACGAGCACGGTTGTGGCGTTCCAGTCCTCTCAGGAGACCGCGAAAAGCCTCGAGGGGTTCTTCCCGAAGCTCCCCGCGCCGATCCACAAGCACCTGGAGCAGACGAAGTTCTACAGCTTCTACATTTCCACACTCGTCGGCACGAAGCGGGAGAACTACTACGTTCAGTCGATAGACCCGGGCGTCGGGGAGAACAGGCCCGAGGAAGTAATCAGGCACTCGCTGGAGAGGTACGGAGAGAGGTATGACGTTCAGGCAAAGCGGCCCGTCCTCGAGCTGCCGCCCTTCGAGTTCGGTCCCGCGGCGTACTTCGCTCTCTCCGAGCTCGAGCAGCGGGGCGAGATGAGCGAGGAGGCCCTCCAGGAGAAGCTCGGCAAGTTCGCGAAGATGGCCGTGAGGGATGCTCTCTTCAGGACGCTCTATGACCGCGGCTGGGCGGCCTACGAGTGGAAGGAGGGCACGGCGAGGACGAGGCAGAGGTTCTGGCGCATCACCGAGGCAGGCATGGAAGGGCTTTACCCCACCCTAAAAATTTCCGGCAACCGTCTCGGCGGGGCCAAGCACATCGCCATGCTCTGCCTGGCGTGCAAGCTGTATCGGGAGCTCGGCTTCTATCCCATGCTCATAACCGGGAAGAGCGAGTACGACACTGTTACCATCCAGGAAGGCCAGAGGAAGGTCGACGTGTACCCGGACATCATACTCTTCTCCCCCTACCCGGAGAGCTCGACCCGCTTCAGCCCTACCTCGTGGGATGTCTCGCGATCGATTGCCGTCGAAATCGAAGCTTACCCGACGGGCGGCAAACACACTGGCGCACACCTCGACAGGACTCGGGCGCACTTCGTGAAGGCGAGGGACATCCTTGAGATGCCCGTCATCTTCGTCGTGCACACCGAGAGGGAGGCCGACGCTGTCCGTAGGGCCATCCGGGAAGAGGGAGCAAACGTGGTGCCGGACGTCAGGGCAAAGTACGCTCCGGGCAACGCTTCGGTCCGCGCCCTTGAGAGAGCACTTGAAAAGGCGCTGGACTCCTCAGTGAACCCGGCGCTGGCGATGCAGATCAGGAAGCTCTGCACCATGTCAAAGGACGCCGACATCAGCGAGGTAGCTGAGCCCGAGGACTTCATCGAAGGGAAGCCTCCAGAGTACGCCAGCCACAGGTGGTACGAGAAAGCGGTGCGGAGCGAGATTGAGGCGGAGCAGAAGGCCAAGGTTGCTGCGAAGGAGGAGAGGAAAGAGGAGGTGGAAATACAGCCGATCGAAACACTTCAGGCACCAACTCCTGCTCCGGTAGCTGTGCCTAGCGAGAAGGTTCGGGACTTGGTCATGCTGGAGCTGAAAAAGCAGAGGAGGCAGAGGATCGAGCCCCTGAAGGAGGACGGCTGGGTGTTCTGGAAGGAGGAGATTAAGGGGCAACCGTATCTTTACGCCGGCAAGGTGGTCGATGGCGAGCGCGAGAGGATACAAATCGACTTTCTCGACGACGCAATGAGGGAGGTGCTCTCGGAGCTAAAAGTCTCTGTCGAACCACATCGGCCCGAACGGTTCAGGCCGAAGCTACCGAAGAAAGCAGAAGCTGAACTCTCAACACAAAAAGCAAAAAAAGAGAAAGAGCCCGAAAAACTTGAAATAAAGAAGACAGATAAAGCTGCGTTGTCTGCGCTTGAAACTGATAAAAATTTTGAACAGTGGCTTGCAGAGATCAAAAGAAAAGACATCAGGTCTCAAATAGTAGAGCTTAAGAAACTGAACGCGCGATGGCGTAAGAAGTCCAAGAACGGAAAAGAATATGTAACAGCACGCTTGAGGTTCAACGGTAAAAGGAAAGAAGTAAGCTTGGGTCTGTACGAAGAAGTTGAACAAATTCTAAAAGAGGAAAACGTTTACCTCTGAGTTCCCCCACTGAAAGTTCCCCATTGGTTCCCCAGTTCCCCACTGGGGAACTTTTCCCCTCCATGTTAACCCATATAAAGGCCCGTTCTCTACTATTTCTCGACAAAAACACAAGAAAATCGCCCTTATTTAGGCATTACGACGACCAAGCACGGCAACGCGTTTGGCGCGGACGGGATGAGTGTCCGCAATTGAAGAGTGAAGGTGCATCGGAGAAGTTTTCGGAGTAGTCGTAATTAGGTCTAGTCGCGTTTTTTGAGCTGCCGGTGCGAAAGTGGCGTCAAAGTCCTGGCCCGTCTCTTCTCCTGCAATTTTTAGTTTGACGATATTTCTCTTCTAGAAATTTTTTGCGAGGAGAGACCGGCAGAGGCAAAAAGAAAGGGAGGGGTGGAATTGGAGTACTTCAAGACCACGAAGAAAGCCGCGAGCGAGGACCCTCAGCTGATTCTTGCCAAAAGGATTGTGGAGACCGCGCGACTCCACGATCCGGAGGTAAAGGAGTTTCCGAACGACCCCGAGGAAGCTGCGAAGCTCCTCTACGAGCGCGTCCTGAAGCCGGAGCCAGACTTCAAAAACGGCAACGGATTCCTGAACGGCTTCGACGATACGCTGGACAGCGTGGCAGCAATGAGGCTGCTGCAGTGCGCCTGCGACCTGAAACCCGTCAAGGATCCGATCAGCGAGCTGAAGACCTACCGGCAGGTGAAGGTCTTCGTCGAGTTCGTTGATGGATTCCGAAAACGTGGATGGACCTTCAGGGTAGTTGCCTACAAGCACGGCAGGGACGGTGAAGTGGAAGAGGTTGTCGAGAAGCGCACCAGGGTTCACCTCCGAAAAATCGATGCCGCACTCGAGTCGTTGTGCTTGGTCAAGTGCCACACGCAGGCCGCGCTCGCGGCCCCGGGCGAGTAGCTAAGTTCGGCTTGCCCGTTTTCTTTTCTTTCTTTTCGACCGGACCAGACCGGGACACATCCGCACCCCAAGGAAAGGGGTCCCGAGAGGGGAGTGTCCGGCTCGCGGTGACGGCCCGAAAACAAGGAGGTAAAGAAATGGAAAAGGAAATTTTGTGGGATGTCCACCTTCTTCTCCGGGAGCTTTTGGGTTCCTCGGCTCTGGAGGCACTGAACTGCCTCTGGACCGCGCCTGACGAAGAACTGCTTCTTCGCGCCGAGGAACTGATCTCGGAGACCTAGCCGCAGTTTTTCTCTTTTTTCCCGCCCATCCCTCCAGCCTCAACGCGGCGGGCGGGTGAATGGCCGCAGGGCCAGCCAATGGAGGGAAGAAAGAAAGGAGGGTGCAAAAATGGAGTACTTCAAGAAGAAAAGAAGAGACAAGCCTGAGGATACGGAGCCGGCGGTAAACTCCTCTTCTCCGCGGACCTATGAAAATCCCACACCGGAAAAGGCGGTGGAAGCAGCAAGGGAAGTTCTGCGAAAACCGCTTGAGGAGACTGCAAAGGCGTGGGCGGAAGTGCTGCCCAAGCCCAAGCCGAATGACAACACCGGATGGGAAATAGCAAAGCGCTACCAGCGAAAGAGCGTGCCGATCCCCGCACTGATCAAACGCGCACTCATCGTCTCAGAGTTCATACAGGCCGCAAAGAAGCTGTCCGGCGCGACGATCAGCGACAGAGATGTTGAACCTCACCGCACCAAAAAGGGTTGGTTCTTCACCTGCAGGTACTGCGGCGATGGGATTGTCGCTTCGCGGGCGAGGCACATCGAAGAGTGCAGGGGAAAGCAACAGCTTCTCCGCCAACTGGGTCTTTACGATGTCTACTGCATCCACACGGCCCCTGAAGGACCGGTCTACCCCGACATCGTTGAGGTTGTGGACGGCAAAGTCCTGTGCACGGTCTGCGGCGAGGAAATCAAGAGCTTGGACGACCTCAGGGTTGGCGACGGCAGGCTGGGTTGTAGGACGCTGGAAGCCCTGCTGAAGCAGAAGGGAGCGTGGCACGCGGCGGTCGCCAACGGCTGGTACGCCAAGCTCCTCAACAACCGGCTCTGCATTTCTTCCCAGCAGGAGGGGTAAACAGTCCTCTCTGCCGGTCTTTTTTCTTTTCCTTTTTTTCGACCCGGTCAAAACTCCCAAACCCGCTTGACCAGCGCGAGCTGGGCGACCGGGCGCGCGGGTGTGGGGAGAAGGAGGAGAGAGAATGATGGAAGATATCTTAAAGGGGAAAGTTGGGTACGATACATGCGGTTTAACGAAGCCGACGAAATTTGCTGCCCACCCGTTATGGAAACGGTTACTGATTCCTCTGGACGCGCATCCAAAGACATTTATCCTTAGCCATACTCACGGAGATCACGAACCATCCGTCGAAGGGATACGTCTCATAGTTCCCAGTCCCATCTATGACCAGACAAAGAGAGATTACGAAAGACAGAGGATCAAAGTTGAACTGATTGAACATACCGATTACTACGAAACGTTCCAGTACTTTTTCAATTCCAAAACAGGAAGATACGAAAAAGCCAAAACTTACTGTTGCATGTTTGGCGAAGAAATCGTAACAATCCCTGAGAGCGAAATACAGAGAGAACTTTTGGCAAAATTTCGCTCATTCCCGCATGGCATTGTTTCCCGGATGTCGATAAGGGACATCGTTGGAAAGCCTTTGAGAGAGCAGGATTTACCGAACGGCTGGTACATGGCGAACGATAGCGTTTGGATTTACGAGCATGACAAAATACTATCTAACACTTTGCCCAAATGCGCTCCGTCCATAACAAATGGCATAGTTATCAGCGACGGTTCAATCAAGTTTTTGAATGTGTAGCACAAATAAAGCAGATGTGATACAATGATAATAAAAATACCAAAGCACAATGAAGCGCGCAATTTCCTCGAATCTATCCTCTACAAGCGCATTGGGGAAGAAGAGGGGAAAGATATCTATGAGGGAACCTTGCCTTTCAGAATCCATAGAGATGTACTGAACTTCAACGTGAAGGAGTTCAGAAAGTTTAGCAGATCGGTATACGTGGAAGGAGGGTACAAAAAAGGAACAGACGAATACTTAGACGTCTCGCCACACGCAGATGCTGTTGTGCACTTTCGCATATCAAGTGGTGAGTACGAGCTGTTCAAGCAGTACGTGAAAGCACACCGAACTACACTTAGCGAGTGTCTTCGACTTGCAATTCTTGAGCGTCTTAACCAATGGCTTGCGCTCCCCAGGAAAGAAAAGAAACCAACTGATCTGGAATACGGATAACCGCAGGCTCGCTTCCCCAAAAACAAAGCGGACCCGCGGCGATTAGCCCGCTTTTTAGAGGCACGCCGCGGCCCTATGCGCTGGAGTTGAGTTTGACAGCGACTTTCAGCGAACTCGCGTGGCCGTAGCCAGCGGCCGCGTGTTGAACTTGTCAGCGCCGACGTTTTTGGACAGAGCGAACTTTTTCCGGGCACACGATTGTTTTCCCTTTTCTGTGTGTCCGCCTTACTCCCGGCTAGCGAACCGTGTTTTCCCTTAAAAAATGGGGAAACGGAGGTGAGGTATGAAGAAAAAAGTTGCCGCAATCGCAACCCTGGCCGTTGCGGCTATAGTTGCGGGCGCCGCGGTTTTGATGTATGTTCAAACCGCACCACGTATCGAAGAAGAGTCCGGTCTACCCAGGAGTATCCGTCAAGCACCGTCAAGAAGTTTCTCAAGTACGCGCTTTCTGGCGACTACAACGGCGTGAGCAGATATTTGTACGACAACATGGCAATATCGAGCCTTCTGCACTATTTTGACAATTTCGTTGGCAAGAATGTCGCAGTGAAAATATTTAACGAAGGTATCAAAGGAGAGTATGCAACAGTCGTGTTTGGATTTTACCAGGATAACACGCAAATTACAGAAACGATGTGCGTGCTGTTGTAAAGGGGCTCAGAGTGGAGCATTACATTCTTCGACAAAGTTCCTAAACCATTCTGGTAAGTGCATTGCCTGGCGATGCCGTTTGACCGCCAACCTTTCGGTTAAGCAACAATTGGACCTGGTTGTTCTTTTCAGGTGCTTCAAAACCGCCGAGTACGACCGCGCCCTGCGCGGGACGCACGCGTCGGTGACTTGCCCCCCGGCGCGGATCCTGCTACTTTACGGCTCTTCCGCTGCCGGGGCGGCACCGATATGCCCCGACCGCTACGATATTTGCGCCGCCGACCCGCAGAGGCGCGGGCACCTTTGGATCAAGTCGCTGAGGAGGTGGTAACGTGGAAAAGGCCGAAGACAGAGTGGAACTTTGCAACGGGGACATAGTCCTCGTCGCCAGCGAAGAGCAGACGCACCTCTTCCCAATCGCTCCTCTCCCTGAAAATAAAGGAGATTGGAAGCCAATAAAGATCGCCGGGCACTACCGCAAGTGGGGCCTCGAGCAGTGGGTGCTGCTGAAGGAACTCGCCGTCGGCAGGTTCATGGACAATTACCCAGAGATCGGGGCGGAGATCGAGCGCATCAGGTCGGTAATTACAGATCCCAATGCGTCAAGGATTACCCGCATAGAGATCAAAACTGGGAAAGAGGTTTTTGGCCTGAAGGCAAACAACCCCGACAGGCCGATCGCCATCGTCTGGACCGAGAACGGCGCCCGCCTCGTCCTCACCATCCCCATGGGCACAAGGTATCAGGGCGGCCGGTGGGACGTCTTCGACACCGAGGCGTTCAAGCGCAGCATCGAGAATGAGAAGTCAAAGTTCGGGGCGTTCTTCAGGCGGTACAGGAAGTTCCCGCAGGTCGGCATGATCGTGAAGACGGCGGTCAACGGCCGCGGGTACTGGACGATCGAGTGCTAAGTTTCGTCTTCATTAAACTGAAAGGAGGTGTGATGCCTTGAAAGAGAAAATTATTGGCTACGCCGTGATAGCCTTCGGGCTCGGACTGCTCGGGTTCACCTTCCTCTCGGCGTACTCGGCATTCGTTGACCCCTCGATCCTCGAGAGGTTCAAAACGCTGGCGCTGGGCGGAGGGTGGGTCGAGCTTCTGGCCTACGCGGTCCCCGTGGGCCTGCTGTGGGTGATGGGCACCATAGCGGGAAAAATAGTCGCCTACGGCATTGATCTGCTGCGCGCGGTAAGGGAGGAGGGCCAGCGAGGTTCTTTTGCTCGGAAGAGAAGGTGAGCGAGTGAGTTGTGAAGTATCAAAGAAGCGCGAAGAAGAATACAGGAAATTATTGAAGCAGATCGAAGAAAGCAAGCCTAACCCATGGTTTTTTGCGCCGTGACCAGGCGACGGAATGGCGGGGACGGGCCGAGGAGCGCGCGGCGCGGGCGGGTGACCTCCTCCCACCTTCTTGCCGGGCTGTCCGACTATGCGGTGGCACTCAATACGTGCCGTGCGCACGGCAATCCGCCTTCACTACTTACTTATCTAAAAATAGATAGGCTTTATAAAAGCTATCTAAAAATAGATAAAAGGAGGCGTGATGTTGAAACGTGAGCTTGAGAAATTAATCGAGGCGGCGTGGAAAGCTGAAAGGGATGGAGAACTCTGGAAAGAAAGCGCTATCGATCTCGGATACATCGAAGGTCAGAAACGTCTTGCCAAGCACAATTTCGAAGTCGCGCAGCGCATGAACGCTCTTAACAAAGCGATTCGTCCACTAAAGGAGTGGGAAAAATGTCCCGATTGGGTGATAACCGCCTGCTACTATTCGATGCACAGAGCTGTACTTGCTTGGCTGGCTGGGAAAGGCTGGAAAGGAAGAGGTCACGAACCCACGCTTGGCAACCTTATTGAGATACTTGGGGAAGCCCAACCCGCTCTTGCGGAAGAAATTGGCAACACGGTAAACGAGGCGAGAAAACTGCGGAATTCTGCCTCTTACGCAGTGTTTTCGTTTGAGGAACTTCAGCAAAAAGTTGATTTGCTTCTTGCGGATACGGCAACAATACTTAAAAAACTGGGGGTTGTTTGAAGTGATGCACGATTGGATACACCCCGTTTCCGTGCTGATCGTTGGAGAACTTAAAGCGGAGGAGAAAACGGCGGCGGAGCTGTCAAAAGATCTGGAGCTGCCGTACAATCTGGTCTACCGCAGACTAAAAAAGCTCGAAAGCGCGGGGCTCGTCAGCCGAGGGGAAAAGAAGAAAGGCATCACATTTTCTCTGAACTTACGAGATCCAGCTGTTAGGTGCCTCCTCCGTTTTCGCGAAGTACTAAAGTTTCGCGAAGTTCTGCAAATTGCAAACCCAAGAGTCAGGGCGGCTGCCATCGAGGTGATTGAGACATTCGAAGAGAAGTTCCCCGATCTGGCTGTCGATCTGTTCTTCTATGGGAGTTTTGCAAAGGGAACTTCGAGAAGAGGAAGCGACGTTGACGCATTGGTAGTTGTCCCAGAAGAACGCGTCAAAGAAGTCGAAAAGGAGATAGCCGACATCATCACTGCCCATGTGTTTGTAATGGATCGAAAAATGTTTGAGGAGAAAACGCGCGAAGCCGGGCCATACGTTCGTTCGGTGCTCGCTGGCATACACCTCAAACTTCCGCTTTGAACGAACTTGTTTTCTCTCCCATTTTGGGAGAGTTCTGGCCATTTTTTCCATATGGTTTGTTAGCCAAAGGAGGTGATATGCTGTAATGGGGGTTGTCTAAAAAATCGGTTTTTAAGGTAATCATCATGAAAAATTAGTGGAGGGCTGGGCCGGGGAGGTAGGGTAGAGGCGACCCTACATGAGATCTCCCGGCTACTGGAAATCGTACCATGCCTCAAAAGCGTACGAGAAGGGGCAGGTATTTAACCTTTGCAAGCGGGTCGTGAAGCGACTAGGTCCACCTTGGCGGATTTCCAAGCGGGGATATCCGCCGGATCATCTGCCGGAAGAGTACGCCGCGGTTGGTATCTACCTGAAGCACTTCAAGATGGTCTTCCGGGCGGCGGAGGGGGACACCCCTTTCATCCTTGGCAAGCGGATGGATCACTCGGTCATCTGGTGGGGCTTCCAGCGCATCAGCGTCCTTTACCTGGAAATGGCCATCCAGCTCCTGTTTGAACTCATCGCCGAGCTCTTCCCACCGGATATCTTCATCGCGGATGCGACCGGAGTTCAAACGGACCGGTACCGAAAGCGCAAACGGCCAGGGCTCAGGCCGAAAGACAAACCCCCTCCAAAGTGGCGCAGAGGGCGCGAAAAAGGCCCCTCTAAGGAGCGGGAGCACATAACCCTGAAACTCCACCTGCTGATCGGCTACTGCGGGGGACCGGGGCTTCTCCCGGTCCTCAAGGCGAGGGTGACCCGCGGGCACTCTCACGACTCCCCTCAGCTCAAACATCTGCTTGGGAAATTTAAAGGGAGGGGAGAACCTTTTCCCGCAGACGCGGGTTACGACTCGACCGAAAACTACATCCTCCTGAAGGATCGTGGGTTCATTCCGGTGATCAGGCTCCGGAAGGGGGAACCGAAAGGGCTTCTCCGACGGGAAATGGCGGAGAGCTTCGAGTCGCACAGGGACATCTATAGGTATCGAGGGCTGATCGAGGGAGTGTTCGGGGGAACTGAGACCAAGTACGGGAATCGAACGAAGTGTAGGCTTCGAAGGTCCAGAAGAATCGACTGCCTACTGATGGTTGTGTCGCACAACCTCCGCACCTACATGAGAGCTTTGGCTCTAAAAGAACTGGGAATTTTTATTTTAGTTTGGATTTATTAGACAGCCCCGCTGTAATGTTCCCGTTTAAAAACCAAAGTAGGAAAAATTCAGTGATTTCCATGAAACCAGCTAGGGTTGTGGGAGTTCAATCCGTTCCTCCCGACAAAATAATCCTCTCCCTCCGGCACAGCGACCGTTCCAAGACCCGCGTCGAGGTAACTGGCTTCAAGCCGCACTTCTACGCGCCTGGGAATGGGGGTTTCAAATCCATCTTTGGCGAGGACCTCAGAAAGGTCGTCGTTTCTGACTTCAGGCTCGTGCCGCAGGAGCGGGCAAAGTTCCGGAAGCACTACCAGGCCGATATTCCATATGCGAGGAACTTCCTGCTCGTGACCGGCGTGAGATACGGCGTGGTCGTCCCAAACAGCAACACGGTCGGGGTAGAGGAAATAGTTCCAGCGGAAGTATCGATAACGCCGCGGAGGTGCTTCATCGACATCGAAGTTGCCGGAGAGGGGTCGCTCGACACGGTTCAGACTCCGGCCCCGGTGGTGGCCTTCTCCGCCTGGGACAGCTACGAGCAGAAGCTTTTCACCGCAGTGGTGGGGAAGGGCATCAGCGACGCAGATAAGGGGATCTACTTCGTCGGCAACGAGAGGGCGCTTTTCCTGTCCATCTCTTCCTACCTGAGGACCACCGACCCCGACGTCCTGATAGGGTGGAACGTCGGGTACGACACCGAATACCTGCGGAACAGGGGAGAGCGTCTCGGATTCAAGCTCTATTTCCCTGAGACCTTTGACCTCAAGGAAGCAGACATGAAGCTCCACCGCAGGCTCTCGCACTCCCTGAAGGACGTGGCAGTCGAAGAGGGCCTCCTGAAGGAGGAGGACATCGTGAACGCTATGGATGCCATAGAGAGGTATGAGCAGGGCGACGTGGAGTTTCTCGTCAAGTACAACCGCCATGACGTGGAGATCATGGTGGAGCTGGACAAAAAATACAGCATCACCGAATTCTTCGAGGGGCTCAAGGACTACGCAGGGGTGGCGCACTACGACGACACCCTGAAATTTTCCGTCCTTGTCGACACGATGCTCCTGAGGCTGGCGCGGGAGATAGGGGTTATCCTTCCGTCCGCACCAGAGCGGCCAGAAGAGGGAGAGAGATACACCGGCGCCATCGTCGATTTCTTTACCGAAGACGGGTCTCCCCGAAAAGGAATATTCGAGAACGTCGCCGTGTTTGACTTCTCAAGGTATTACCCTTCTCTCATCAAATCGTTGAACATTTCTCCTGAAGTGAGCGGCCCAGAGGACAAGCCCGGGATAATTCCGAGGCTTGTCGAAAAACTTTTCGCGGAGAGGAACAAGATTGAAGCAGAGCTGGAGCAGCACATTCCGGGAACGCCAGAATACGAGACACTCAAGCAAAAGAGGAACGTTGTAAAATTCTTAACGAATGCATGTTTCTGCCCGGGTACAGAAATACTTACGCCAAATGGCCTGAAACGAGTGGAAAACATACAAGTCGGTGATCTTGTATATGTCCTTAATCCAGAGACATTTCAGGTCGAGACAACACGCGTAGTAGACACGCAAGTGTTCGATTACAACGGCACAATATTCAAAATCGGCGGGAAGCACTCTGCTTGTTTCTTCCTCGTTACTCCAGAGCATCGATTTTATCTTCGTGAACGAAGATCAAGTTTTTCGTGGCTTAGAGCATGGGATTTCAAGCCCCAAACTTATTACCGCTTTCCTCGTCGCCAACAGTTCGAGGGAAAAGAAGTCGAGTATTTCTATCTCTCAGATAACGCAACCAGAGGGGAAGTGGGGGTTCTCAGCAGTCTTCATGGAAAGTCGCTTATACATAAGCTCAAGCGCCTTGGCGTCCCCGTGAAATATCTTCGCCAGGGATATATTTCAAGTGCTGGACGGTGGGGGCAAGTCCCCTTTCAGTTCCCGAGAAAAGCAGGAAGATTCCAAAAATTAAAAAGACCTCGCAAGAGCTATTCGTTCTACTATGGATCTCTTTCGAAGCTTAGACCATACCTCGATACATTAGCAAAGTTTGGTCAAGTGAAGATCAGGGAAGCACGAAAGAGAACAAATTGGGTTCCCTACAAATTCTTGATGAACGATTGGCTGGAGTTTATAGGCTGGTACGTTTCTGAAGGATCTCTACATCATAACAAACCTAGACTTCCTAGAGGTGAAAGCTTCTGTATTCAGTTATCTCAGCTAAACCCCGAAGGGCGGAAGAAGATCGAAGATCTTCTAAAACGTATGCAAGTGACGTATATCAAAGGAAAAGGAGGATACACCATTTGCTCCAAGTTGATTTATGACTTTCTGAAAAAGGAGTGCGGAGAAGGGGCGGAGAACAAGCGTTTGCCTAAGTGGGTTTTTGACCTCAGTGTGCTTAACTTGCGGCATCTTTACCAAGCACTCATGTCTGGAGACGGCTGCGTAGGAAAAATAATAAAAATAGGACGCGTCGTACCTGCCGGATTTCATTACCGAACAAAATCTTGGCGTCTTGCTCAGGACTTTATACAATTAGGGTTTTTACTAGGCATGTGTCCACGTTATACCTTCGATAGAAAAGAAAAGATTTGGAATATTCAATTTACCTCTTTTGATGGTTTCAGCAGCAAAAATATCAAAATATTCAACTACAGCGGAAAAGTCTATTGCTTTACGACGGAACGCCATCATATTGTCTTTGGTGGTTACGGCGGAGTGCTAAACTTCGTTGGTCAGTGCTACGGATTTGTAGGGGCCAGCTTCACCCGCCTCTACAACCGTGAAAGGGCAGCGAAGATCACGGAAGCGGGCAGGGATGGCTTGCAACACATGGCTGAATTCGCAAGGGAGTGCGGGTTCGAACCCGTCTACGGCGATACCGATTCAATCATGGTTCAAATACCGTTCGATAAGGCAAAAGCGTTTGAACGAATGCTCAACGAAGAAGCCGAAGCATACTTCAGGAAAAAATACGGCGCCCAAGAGTGCAACATGAAAATGGATTTTAACTACTACGCAAAGAAAATTCTTTTTACAGGCGTCAAGAAGAGGTACGCGGCGCACGCGATCTGGCAGCACAAGCCGTGCGACTACCTGCGTGTGGTCGGTTTTGAAACGGTGCGCTCAGACCAGAGCAAGTTCACGCAGGAGGTCCAGCGCACCCTATTCGACCTGATTCTGCGAGGAACAAGGGAACAGGCGGTTGCCTTCGTCCGCAAGGCGCTGGAGGACTTCAGGAAGCAGCCGCTCGAAAGGATCGCGTTTCGCAAGGG
>Ga0315298_1001321_pt1 | contig 45928 bp, 34 predicted proteins | sample WHS_1_MG_FD_203077 | JGI IMG/M metagenome (GOLD analysis project Ga0315298, IMG submission 203077) | Extremophilic microbial mat communities from Washburn Hot Springs, YNP, Wyoming, USA - WHS_1_MG | ecosystem: Environmental > Aquatic > Thermal springs > Hot (42-90C) | place: USA: Wyoming...
CGCGTTATAAATTCTTCTTTTCCTGTTTTATTGTCTTTGAGAATTAGCTTTACATTGTAAGTGCCGGGATTTTCGTAGCATTTTAACGGAACCCAAGCATGGGAACTTGTGGTATTGTCTCCAAAATCCCAAATAAAAGAAATATCTCTTTTTGTGAAAGCATGGGCTTTAAAAAAGAAACAAGAAGAAGTATTCGGTAGAGGAACTGTATAACCTCGAGAAATATAGGGATTTAGGGCAATAAAATCTTCTCCTGTTCCACTATTTGGATCGTATCTCCCTTCAATTTCATCAAAGTTAATTGTTTGATTATCTAAAATTTTAACTATTCTAATTATTCCTTTATTCACCTCTTTCAAATATTCGTCTTTTCTATTTGACCCGACCATTAATGCTTCAGTTGTTAGAACAGGAATAGTACTCAAAGATGGATATTCCCAATTGGCGTCAAAAAATACATTACGCTCAGGGATTTTAAATACAAAAATTTCTTGAGGATAATATCCATGCACATGGCCTCCGAAAGCCCCTAAGATTTGCTTTCCATCCTGTAAATTTTCGTAATTTTCAAATACTTTCGAAAGAATTTCAATTTCTTTTCCTGTAAAATTAGTACCATAGAAAGGAACAACTTTAAATCCATAAAGTTCTCGCGACCCTTCTTCCGTTAACGGATGATGAGAAAACAAAATTATAGGTTCTTTTCCTTGAAATTCATTTAATTTCTTTTTCAGCCAATCCATCGTTTGCTCGTGAAGTGTGGCCTTTCCAACATCTTTTCTTGTTATAAAATCTAAAACAATAAAATTAATTCCACCAAATCTAAATAAGTAATTTTTGTATTGAAAATCTTCTTTGGTTAAATTCAATTTTTCTTTCAACAATCTTGTGTTTGTAGCGTTCTTATTAAAAAATATTTCCTCAAAATAATTTACTCCTAAAGGAGATTTTGCTTTATCTCCTAAATCAGTTTTTGGCCAAACGTCGTGGTTGCCAAAAACTGGGACATAGGGAATACCGTGATTATTTAGTTCATCTAAAATCTCTTTTGCCTTTAGAAATTCGGATTTTTCGCCAGTATCGGCAATGTCTCCTAAAACTACAAGGAATTTAATTGTGCAGGTGGCATTATCGCATTGAATTTTGTCTTTGTTTTGGATTATCCAATTGACAACATTCCTCAATCTTTGAGTTAAATAATATTCTTCTCCTTCATCTTCATCGTCAAATCCTTCATTTCCATAATCAAAATATCCTCTTCCAATGTGTAAATCGGTGATTATTGCAAAGGAAAAGGGTTCTACTTTGATGATTGTGGAGGTTGAAGTGGCGCCATTGTTGTCAGTGGCAGTTAAAGTGATTTGATATTCACCATTTTCATTAAAAGTAAATTCGGTTGTTGTACCGGTAGTGGTAGAGGTTCCAATTTGCCATTCAAATTTAGTAAAAGGAATTGAAGACACAGCGCTAAAAACAACCTTTGTTCCCTTTACTGGTTCTTTTGGAAAATAATTTATTGAAATAGAAGTTGTAGCAAAAGAATTTTCAGAATAATTTTCAAAGGAAGAAATAAGTGGGTAGTCATCCTTTTCAAGATGAGTGATGAAATAAGGACTATCGCCAATTCCATCGCCATCTTCATCTTTTCCTTGATAATCTTGCCAATAATTTCCTAAATAGTTATTAAAAATTTTTTCTTGATAAGAATAAACGATTTTATCTATCGAATTCCAATTGTTAGAAAAAGAAGGCGTAAAGCTATAATGAATAGATGAAGTATTGTTGAAAAAGTTGTTGAGATAGATTAAGTTTGATCTTACTTGAAGCGACTCAAAACGAATACCATGATAGTTGCCAGAGATTGTATTTTTAGTGATGACATTGTTTGCCGAGGGAAAAGGAGAATTAACAAATAAAATTCCATACCAAACATTGTTTGAAAAAACATTTTTTTCAATTAGGTTGTGAGAGGAAGCTTCGAGAGAGAGCCCAACGCCTTTTCCTGAAAAAATATTTTCTTTAATTTCGTTGTCTGTCGAAGAAGAAAAATAGATGCCTCGTCCTATTTGATTTGATGAAAAGATATTTTTTATTATCCGATTGTTATTTGAAGAGTACAAAAAAACATCGTATAAATTTCCGGTGAACTGATTGTTAGCTATTTCACTGTCTTTTACTTGCCAAAGCTCAACACCTACACTCGCATTAGATATACTTTCTCCTTCTAATTTGATATTTTTGGAATTTACAATTATCACTTGGCCTGCGCCTTTTATTTCAATATTTTCTTTTCCTTCAAGATAAATTAATGGCTTTTCGTTTACGGTATTCTCTTTTACAATATTTTGATAAGAATCAAAAACAAAAAGCCCGCTCTCTAAAAACCTGTTTTGATTAACAAAATTGAAGGAAGAACGATATAAATAAATACCAAAATTATTAGATGAAAAAATATTATTTTTATCAATAACATTCTGTGACGAATCTTCAACTTGAATGCCATATGAGATATCATAAAAATTATTGTTCTCAATAGTACTCGAGGAAGAATTGGTTAAAAATATACCATAAAAAAGATTAGAAAATGAACTGCTTTCTATTCTAATCCCGGTAGAAGAAGCTGAATAAATGCCAAAGGAAAATCCTTGAATGTCGCAATTTTTAATAGTCACATTATTTTGACCTGCAATATAAATTCCATGAGTTGAGCTGCCCCTTATCTTTTTAAAATTACAATCTAAGGTAAAATCGCTTCCTGAAATCTCAATTGTCTCTTGAATGTCTCTATCCAAAGTACAAACTGAATTTGTCGCATCCCAATTGGGACAATCTTTTGGAAAAATAAATGTCCCTTTTTCTTCTTGAATCCAAATATAATGCTTTTGCGTTAAATCTTGAACCCAAGAAACGCTTCCTTCCTCGTCGCTAACAATTTGAGTTCCGTTTTGGTAAGTATCTTGGTATTTGTAATAAATTTTTTTTGGTTCTAATCCCCTTAGAGTTAAAATTGTTGAATTTTTTAAAGATGGCTCAGTTCTTAAATTGATACTTTTTGGAATCGATTCCAAAATTATCTCGATCTCTTCACTGCTCTCTAAGGTAATGTTCAAGTAAGGACTATTTTTTATTTCAAAATATTTTCCCCCTCCTTCAACATGACCAGGCATTAAAGAACCTACTAAAGAAACATCAAAATTCTGTGCTTTAGCAAAAGAAAAAGCAAAGATGAAAAGGCAGAAAATCCAGCACCTTTTCATATTTTTTAAAAATATCTCATCATTAAAAAAATTTCAACCTACCTTATCTCTAAATCAAAATCTAACAAATTAATTCACGATCGTAAGTTAATTACACTCTATATTTGAAAGATTTTTCTCAACCATTTATCGTTACCGATGCTTTCAGCAACAATCAATCTTAATTCGTTCTCTTTCAAACCAAAAAAACTCCTCAACAATTCTATTTCATCTCGACAATCAAAAGGATGAACCCAAACGCTTCTTTGTATTTGATAGAAACCTAATTCTTTTAATTTCCCCCGAAAAGCATCTCGATAAATTCTTTTTAGTTCTGAAATATCAAAAATTATTATTCTCCATTTCCTATCCCATTTGTTGGGCTTTTTAATTTTTAAAGCATCAATTTGAAGCCAACCTGCTAGTTTTTTGCCTTCTTTTGTTAAACTGATATAAATTTGATGATTTCTCCTTTCAATTTGCACTACACCCCGCTTTCTTAATTGGTAAAATGCATCATAAACTTTTCTCCTATTATAATATGGTTTTTGCGTTATAAATTTTTTAAACAAATTAATAAAAAAGTAAGGAGAAGTGGCGGCAAAATAAATACACCCTGACACAAATAACCAACGAATAATATCTTTTACAATTTCAGATTTAGGTTTTCTAAAATAATACTTATATTTCATTTGCCAAAAATTTGGTGATATTAATTCACGATCGTAGATTAATATGAAATTAATTGATTTATTTTTGCTCTTGTGGTTTGGCCAACAAAGCCAGTTGGTTGATCTCTGGTTAAACCCCAGGGGGCTAAAATTTCTTGCCAGTATTTTTGCTGAAATCTTTTGACTGCAGAAAAAGTTAGAGGACCAAAATAACCTGTGACTAAACCTTCAGGATAAATTTCAGGCCCTTGAGATTTTAAAAATTCTTGTAAGCACTTTACTTGGAAAGAGCGCATTCCAAATTTTAAATTATTTAAAATTTGTTTGCAGCTGATTGTGGTAGGAAAAGTAGTTGTTGGAACAGAAGTTGTTGGTGAAGAAGAGGTTGAAGTTTGAGTTGGGATTGCGGGTCTTTGTTTGAAAGTGGCTTTAATCGAAAAGTTATAAGTTGGGGACTCTTTTTCTGGTTCTGAAGTTTGAGTTTTTGAAAAGGTCAAAACGGAAAAAGAAGAGTAATTTTTGCTATAGTCAAAAATTGTAAGTGAAGCTTCTTGTTTTTCATTTGGTTTTAAAATTTGAACTTGGCATTGATTTTGTTTGTCGCAAAGGACGACCGAAAAATCAAATTTTGCACGATCTTCTCCGTCTAATTCCAAAATTAAATCTCCGCTTCCTCCGTAAAATCTTTGCCAATCCCCTTCAAAATCTTTGATCTGGCGAAAAACAGAAAAGCTGCTTTCCCCAAAAGTAGGAAGCAAATGAACTTCTGGTTGAATTTTGAGGGTTTTTAAAGTTTCGTCTTTGAAGCAATATTTTGGAGAAAGAGTGCAATCTTGCAAGAAAACAGCAATCATCCAATTCCTAAAAATTTCATCGAATTTTTGATTTGCGCTCAATTCAATTGCTGAAATTCCGGTTGCTTTTGTTTTAATTAAGTTGGAGAAAAAATTTTGACCGTATTGCTCCAAAAGATAATGGGCGAAGATTGAAACAGTTCCATAATCTTGACCTTCTTCTTGCCATTCCAAAAGCGGATCTTTGGGATATTTTTGAAAAGTTGAAGCTCTTCTCTTTAAACCTTCTTTGTAGCCAAAAATCGTTGGGGTAACCTCAGCAAGTATTTCTTGGAGCCACCTTTCTTCCTCTACTCCCTGAATGTTTCTTTTTTGGTTGAAAATTATCAAATGAGTAAATTCGTGAATCAAATCTTCAAGAAAAATTGGATCTTCAACCAAATAAGCATTCAGATAGATCATTTTTCTTTCGTTTGAGGTTGGAGCTAAGGTCTTTTCAAAGTTATCTGCTTCCCTAAAATAACCAGCTACGTCTTCTCGCATTTTCTCGAGCAAAATTGTAGTTTTAGTATCAAAATTTACTCCTTTTTCTGGTTCTTTACCATAAAGCAATACTAAATTGGGATAGATTTGGGTTTCAAAAGTGGTGGCAATTGTTCTCAAGTTTTGTACCAGTTTTTCTTTTTCAAATTGAGAAAGGTTTGGCCAAAAGTCATCGTCAACATAAATGTTGAATTTTTCTGTCAAAACTAAATTGGTGGCCAAAACTTTTTCTCTTTTGTAGTCATCAAAGCCCTTTTCAACAAAAAAAATTTTTTTATCCAAATAAGAGTCTGCCAAAGCAAAAGAAGGAATCAAAAAAATGAAGAGAAAAAAGATTTTTTTGAAGTTTTTAAACATTATCTTTATTTTAGCAAAAATTTTTTCTTTACAAAAAGCCAAATCCCACCCAAACAAAGAGCAACAAAGAAAGAAATTAAGCTTATTTTCCAAACAAAAGAGGGAATTTTTGTGGGATTTTGCGACAAAGAGGCAGAAAATTCTTCCTTTTTAGCTAAAAAATCTTCTTTTTTGTTTGAAAACTGATTTTTGTCTCCGGGGGTTAAAATTTCTGTCCATTCAAATTCTCCATCTTCGTTTTTGGCAAAAGAAAAACCTTCTTTTGACTTTTCAAAAGAAACCTCATCGATTAAATTATTCTGGGGATCAAAAATTCTAACTTTGTCTGCAGAATTATTCAAGGCAATTTTTGTTTCTTTCCTCCAAAAAACTAAATATTGCTTTGGCAAAATTTTTGTGCCTTCTGGAATTTTATAGGGCTGGCTTTGGCCTTCGTCATCGTCTAAAAACCAACCAGAAAGATCGATTTCTTTTGAAAAGTTATTAAAAATTTCAATGAACTCTCTCTCATCGTCTTTTCCTTTAGGGTCTGGCAAAATTTCAGAAATAAAAATTTGCCCTGAAAGGTTCTGAAAATCTTGAGAAATTCTTGATTCAGTTTGAGTTGTTAGTTTTCCCTCTTTTTTCTCTAAAATTTCTATTTTTAAAGTGGCTTTATCTTTGGCTCCCTTTTCATCTTTAATTTCTAAAGAAACGGTATAGGTTTTTGGTTTTGAAAAGCTGTGGGAAACATAAACTCCTTCTTTTTTAGTGTTGTCTCCAAAGTCCCATAAAAATTCTAATTCGTCTCCGTCAGGATCAAAAGAATCAGATCCGTCAAAAATCACTTCTTCTCCCACGAATGCTTTTTCTTTGTTGGCTGAAATTTGAGCTGTGGGCGGAGAATTTGGTTTTAAAATTACGTTCTCTGTCCCAGGAGTTAATTTTTCTGTCCATTCAAAATCACCTTTTTGAGTTTTGGCAAAAGAAACATCTTCTAAAACTTTCCCCGAATAACAAACAGAATCTACTAAAGTTCCATCTGGTTGAAACAATTTTAAGCAGTCTTTGTCAGTATTGTTTAAAGCAATATTTGAATCTTTTCTATAAATTACCAAGAATCCATTTTTTGGAATCTTTGTTGAAATTTTCTTTGAAGAAAGTACAAACTTTGTGTTGCTCAAATCTTGCAAATACCAGTTTTCAAGATCTACATCAAAATTGTTTAAATTTTTCAGCTCAATGAATTCATTTTCAGAATCGTCGCCTTTTGGGTTTGGCAAAATCTCGTTAATAATAATGTTTGAAACAAAGCTAATTGAACCCAAAACTTGGTTTTTAGCTCCTTTTGTAGAATTTGATATTTTAAAATCTAAATTATCTTGATTTGTGTCTTTACCATCAAAAACTCTAGCTATTGAATAAGGATCTTTTGCAGTTGGCGCGTTATCTTCGATGTTGCCATCGTCAAAGTTTCCATAAGTTACTTTATCAATTACATTTCCTGTTTTGTCTTTTAAAAAGATAATGTCTCCAGAATTGTTTAAATAACCTTTGATTTTTTCAACAACAAAAAATCCTCTTGGCAAAATTTTTCCAGAAAGAAAAGTTTGGGCGCCAGAACCTTCTTCAATATACCAACCAGTTAAATCAATCTCTTTTTGAGTGTTGTTGTATAACTCTATCCATTCTTCTTCACCATCTGGCGGATCTGGCAAAAATTCATTAATGACTACATCTGATGGAAAATACTCAAAAGAAGGTGTGGGAGTTGGAGAGGGCGAAAAAGTTGGAGTAGGCGTTGGTGATAAAGTTGGAGTGGTTTGGAAAGTTGGAGCTGGAGTGGGCGTGGGCTGATTTTGAGCTGAATTAACGCTATTTTCTTTTCCAGGAGTTCCCTTCTCTACTAAACTTTCTAAAAAACTATCTGTTGTTCCCAATCTTTCTAATGATTTACCATTTCCATTTGCTCCAAGGGTTTGATCATAAGAAACCTGACTCCATAAATCTCCTTGGGATCCTATTCTTAATCCAATAGTGTTACTAGTGTTTTTCAAGCTCATTGCAGAAACTTGAATAATCGTAATCGAATCTGGAAAATCTGGATAATCTTCTTTAAATTTTAAAGGGTCTTGAACCAAAATTACGTATTCCCCAGGCTTAATGGTAAGAGAACCTTGATAAGGAGTTGGAGAAAGTATTCTGTTGCTTGTGCCATCAAAGAATCTCCAGCTGTTAGATGTTGAACCGCCGACAATCGTTACTTCTTCTGTTCCTTTGTTGTATAACTCTATCCATTCTCTACCCTCATCGTTGCCCGGTAAATCATACATAATTTCAGTTATAATTATGTCTTGATTTGCTGCCTCTATTTTCCCAAACAAAAAAATAAACAAAATCAAAGCAAAAGAAAAAAGGAGAAAACTTTTCGCTTTTGCCACGGTTATTTTTATTGTTGAAAAATTAAAAAGCAAAATCAAGTGTTTCTTGCCCAATAACAAAAGAGGCCGGGTTTTGACCCGACCTCTAATGCGCCCACAAGGAGAGGCGGAAAATTGATTTCTTAACAATTCATTATTGAGCTGCGAGGTCCAATGCGAAACCGGTGTTAAATGCACTGATTAGCCAATCGTCGCTCCAAGTTTTATTATTAGCTCCTGCATTAGAAGTAGCCCAAGCAATTCCTATTATTTGTGCTCCATAAACATCGGCTGTACCATTTGAAGCTACTTTTACTTTCACTTCAAAGGTGGCAGTTTGATTCTCTAACACCTTATAGCCCCAACCATCAAGAGTAGCATTGGAGTAACTAGAGACGATAACATAAAAAGGTGTTACTGACGTAGCATTGCCACTATTGTACCTGTAAGCCTTTCCAGTAATTTTATCGGTTACTGCATTAGTATCGGTTGCTGCTGTGCTAGAAGAAATCCAGATATCACCACCTTTTGCAAGGACGGTGAATTTGAAGGTAGCATATCCAACTTCATTTCCAGTGGTAGCATTCTCGCTTGCTGTCTGAGTTGTGATTGAAGAAAGCGTGATTATTGGAGCTTTGGTGTAGAGATGAATGGTCTTGCCATCAGCATCTCCGGAAATCGTTGCTGGGTTATAATTAGCGTCTTCAGCTGAGCTAACAGCAACATCTGTAACGGCAACATCACCGATAGAAACACTGGTGGTTCCATTCACTACACCCTTGATCGTTAAGGTCTTGGTTGTATCCTTGGGAATAGTTAAGTCCAAGCTGCTAAAGGTAATAGAAGCAGCTGGTGAAACCTCGCCCAAAAGGGTACTTCCATCATACAATCTGACAGCAGCAAGAAGTGTAGAACCAGTTGTAGAAGCAACAATTTTCTTTACCTTAACATCAAGATTAGTTACTTTGAGGTTGAATTTGGTAAGATCAACCTCAGTCTGAGAGTTGGTATCTTGAGTAACTATAGCCACTCCTTCTTGTGGCGTATCGTTAGCCAAAGAAACCTCAACCTTTCCAGTAACAGTAGTTGCAGTACTGAAGCTCTTGCTATCGCTTACAGTTGCATATTGAGAAAGTCCAGCACCATCTACTCCTCTAATTCCTTGATGTGGAATTGTAATTGTAATTGTAGGAGTATCAGGATAAACAGGAACAGCACTAACCTTGATAGTTAAGGTTTTTGTGGTATCCTTAGGAACTTTGTAGGTGAAGGTAACTGGCAATCTGAAGGTGCCATCACCATTATCGATCAGAACGTCGTTAGTAATTTCTTTTCCAATTATTGCATTCGCACCATCATAAATTGAAAGATAAGTTAGATAGCGAGAGACTCTCTTGCTAAAGTCAAAATAAATTCTCTGTAAGGTGATGTCAGATTGCTTTGCCGTTACCTTAATTGCTGCCACATCCTTTGCTGATTCTCCTGCATAAAGAGTAACACCTGTTGGAACTGCTGCCCATTCAGCTAATAAAACTCCTTCCTCTGCTGTAGGAGCAGGAGTTGGGGTTGGAGTAGCGGTTGGTGTAGGAGGTGTCGTTCCTGTCAGTAAGCTGTTCAACTTTGCTCTGGTCATTGCTCCTACAATACCTGTACCGTGAGGTAAGCCAAGAGGAGTCAAAATCTCTGAGGCATATTTTTCCTGGAACTTAACCACTGCTGCCTTGGTCAATGGACCAAAGTAGGTGGTTTCGTTTCCAGTTGAACCAGGACCTGAAGCTGCAACTTGAGTTGCAGGATCTTGGTTCAATAATGCCTGGAGACATTTGACATCAGCTCCTGTTGACCCTAAATAAAGGGTCCTAGTGAAGGTAATTCCGGTACAGGCAGAAGGAACAGCTGCCAAAGCATTAGAAACAAAGAGTACCAATCCGAGGGCAATCAGTGCGAGTAATGTCTTTTTCATTTTATTTTTTGTTTATTTTAATTTTTATTTTAGTCGCGTCGACCTTTGTTTTTTCCTCCAGATTTATTTCTGGAGGAATAGGAAAAAACGCGACCTTTTTTCATTATTGAATTTAAGGATTTGTTTTGTCAAGATTTTGATTTTTGGAAAGATAAATCACAATTTTTTCTAAAGCTAAACTGTAATTTTCGTTTTGGCAAAGCTCTTCTATCTCCTTTAGCAATGCCTCGTCTTCAATTTTCTCTGTCTTTAATAAAGTTAAAACCAATTCTTTGTCTTGAGTTTTTGTCTCTGAGAGTTCCTTTGGCGAAATTTGAAGTGTGGCAAAAACTTGTTTTTCTTTTTCGTGAATTTGGCCAATTTTTGAAATAAATTCTTTCTTTTCTGGGTCTTTGGCTTGTGGAAGGATTTTGGCTATTTCTTTTTTGGCTTCGCCCTTTGTTTGGGTATATTCTTTAAAAGCTGGAGAAAGGTTTTGGGTTAAGTTCTCTTTTGAAATTTTCTCTAACTCTTCTAACCTCTTTTCGGCTAAAATCAAACTCGCTTTGGCTTTTTCTTGAGGAGGCAAAAAGAAAAGGGAAACGGTTTGAGCTGTCTTTTTAAGAGGATAGAGAGGGCTTCCTGGTAAAGCGTCCTTTGCTATTTCAAGAGTTCCAAGGAAAATTAAAAGCAAAAGCAGGGCTGCAAAAGCTGGGTTAAAGAAAGGAAAAAGGCGCGGAGTTTGGGTTTCTCCTAAAATATCTTGCTTTGTGGTTATTACCCAGTCTTTTGAGGGTCTAACTTTCCTTAATTGGCGTAAATTTTTGATTAATTCCTTTTCTGTCATGGAAAACTCTATATAAATGACGGAAATAAAGGGAAAATATTACACTTGAGTTAATTTTTCCCTTAAATTTTTAAGAGCGCGGTGGATTAAAACTCGAACATTGTTTTCGCTTTTCTCTAAAATTTGAGCAATTTCCCTTACGGGAATTCCTTCAAGATAGTACAAAATAAGCGCATTTTGCTGGTCTTCTTCTAATGTGGCCAGGGCTTTCTTTACTCTTTCCAACTCAGAATTTATGATTGCTTTTTCCTGTGGGCTTTGGTTTGGATCTACAAAGGAAGGATTTTGGAAAGAAACCGTTTGGAATTTGGCTTTTTCTCGATAATAATCGGTAATTAAATTACGGGCTGTTCTGTATAAAAAAGCTGGAATGTTGTTTATTTTTTCTCTTTGAAAAGCTTGCCAAGCTTTTAAAAAAGTTTCTGAAGTCAAATCTTGGCTAATTTCAACTGAATTTACCTTAAAATAAATAAAACGATAAATTTTTTCGATGTATTTATCGTAGATTTTGGAAAATTGACGAGAAGCTTTATCCATTTGATTTTAACCTGTAAAAAGTATTATTGCTTTCTCCCACCCTTTCAACTAAGCCTTGTTCAACCAAAGATTCAAAGTCCCTTCTTAAGGTTCTTTTACTAATTTGAGGAAAAAGCTGTTGTTTTATTTCCCAAACTTGAGCTTTGCCCTTTTCTTTAAGAAATTGAATGATTTTCTCTTGACGGAATTGGGCAGTAGCCCCGGGAATTTTTACTAAAGAGGAATTTTCTTTTTGATTTTGGCTTTGGTTTTGAAAAAGAGGTTGAGTAAGATAATTTTTTAAATTTTCCTTTAGGGAAAGATATTCTTTTTGAAGTTTTAAGATTTCTTCTCCTTTTACCCAGTTTTGAGCTCTGGCTATTTCTAAAAAACCATCTAAAACGTCAAATTTGGACAAAGTTTGAAGAAGTTCTTTTTTCTCAAAAGAAGGGTTTTGAAAAGTGAGAAAAAAAGCCAAAATCTCATCGGCTATTTCCCTTAACTTATATTTTAAAGGTTCCTTTTTGGGGAAAAAAAGAGTTAAACGATAAATTTCATTTGTTAAATAGAGAAGCCTTTCTTTTTCCATAAAAGAATTTCAAGAAATAATCTAAGTTAGGACAAATGTCCTAGGTGGCCAGAGATGGGACAAGAGGCACGTATTGGCTTAAATTCTGAAGCTGAGCAGGAGTCAAACTTTGGGCTCTATTAATTGCTTCCTGAATTAGATTAACAGAAAAATCAACTTCTTCTCCAACCTTTAACCACCTTCCCCCTAAAGCCTTGGCTAAATAATCTTCAATAAAAATTTTGTGCTCCGGAGTAAGCTGAATATTTTGAGGATGATCTTTAAGATATCTGGCTAGGACACGCCTTGCAAGATGGGTCAGGCCCTCTCCTGGTTGAGCTTTTTCAGTATAAGAAGAAAGCTGAGCTGTGATTTCAGGAGTAATAGTCGTTGGAGGTAGTTCTGGGCTAGGAGAAGGTGTGGTCACTGGAGAAAGAGCAGCTGGAAATTTTTCTTTCATTCCCGTGAACCATTGAGGATGCTTTCCGATTTCGTATCCAACAAAAGCCAAAACAACAATTCCTAGGACAAAAAGTAGGGCTTTCTTTATGTAATTAACCTTTAATGCGGAAAGGGTTAAAAGCCGCATGTTATTTTATTATCAGAGATTTTAGAAAAATGTCAAGAGGATTTAGAGGTTAGCGAAAGAACGAATTTTAGAAATAGGAACAACAATGATTTTTCCTGTTTTATCCAATTGAGAAAGGCCCAAAAATTTTCCTTCAATATCAAAAAGTGGAGAGCCCAAGGCCTTTTCTTCTTCGATGATATTGGTGATTATTGTTTCCTCGTTGAAAGTTTTTATTAAACCTTCGTTAGCAAAATTTTGAATTTTTTCTCTCTCTGAAAAACTGCAAACAAGAAATACCCTCTCTCCAATCGAAATATTTTCTAAATCACCAAAAGGAAGCGTAGGAAAATTTTTTCCTTCGAGCTTTAATAAAACCAAATTTTCCTTTTGATCTCTTTTTAAAACCTGAAAGGGAATTTTTGATCCATCAAAAAAAATTTCAGTTTGAGATCCAGCTGGAATAAGTTGGTTTAGGGTAATGGCTAAACCGTCCGAAGTCAAAATGAAACCGCAACCAGAAATTGTTTTTGTTTTAGTTTGCAAAAATATAACTCTTTTTTGAGCTTTTTCTATTGCCTCTTGAAGAGCCACATTCTCTTGAATCTTCACTTCTCTTCTTTCAATAACTTGAATTGGTTGGGGCTGAGTTTTCAAGAAAAAAAATAAAAAAATTTGATGGGAAAGTGCACCCCCTAAAAAACCAATCAAAAAAATAGAGAGGATTTTTAAAAATTGTTTTAGCATTAAGAAGGTTTTTTAATCTTTCCTTTTTTGATGAAAATGATTTCTTCTCCTTTGGCGTCAATAAAGATTTTGTCTCCTTCTTGGATTTCTCCGCTAACAATCTTTAGGGCCAAAGGATCCAAAACCATCTTTTGAATTACTCTTTTGAGGGGTCTCGCTCCTAAATTTGGGTCAAAACCTTTTTCGGCTAAAATGTCTTTTACTTTTTGAGATACCTCAATTTGAATTTTCTTTTGAAGTAACCTTTCTTTAACTTTTCCCAGTTCTAAATCAACAATAGCTTTAATTTCTTTTTTGCCAAGATAATTGAAGATCACAATCTCATCAATGCGGTTTAAAAATTCTGGCCTAAAGGTTTCTTTGAGGGTAGAGAGAACTTTTTCTCTTAACTCTTCCTTTTTTTCTTCGGCTTCTTCTTTTGGTAAAAATCCCAAAGAAGATTCTTTGGCGATAATATCAGAACCAACGTTTGAAGTCATTATTAAAATAGCGTTTTTGAAAGAAGCTACCCTTCCTTTAGCATCGGTTAATCTACCATCTTCTAAAATTTGAAGTAGAATGTTAAAAACTTCAGGGTGAGCTTTTTCAATTTCGTCCAAAAGAATCACAGAATAAGGCCTCCTCCTAATTTTTTCTGTTAATTGTCCTCCTTCTTCATAACCAACATAACCTGGTGGCGATCCTATCATTTTGGAAACAGAGTGGCGTTCCATATATTCTGACATATCCAACCTCACTAAAGCGTTTTCATCGTTGAACAAAAATTCTGCTAAGGCCTTGGCGGTTTCTGTCTTCCCTACTCCAGTCGGTCCTAAAAACAAAAAGCTGCCCAGGGGTCTTTTTTCTTCTGAAATTCCTGCTCTCGCTCTTCTGATGGCGTTGGCAATGACTTTAATGGCTTCTTCTTGATCAACAATTCTTTTGTGAAGTTCCTCTTCCATTCTCTCTAATTTTTTTGCCTCTTCCTCCAAAAGTCTGGTTACAGGAATTCCTGTCCAGCGCGAAACAACCCTAGCTACATCTTCTTCGGTTACTACTTCTCTTAACAATGGGTTGTCTTTTTGAAGTTGAACCAATTTTTTCTCCAAAGATTTTAATTCTTTTTCAAGCTGAGGAATTTTTCCGTATTTCAATTCGGCAACTCTTTGAAGGTTTCCTTGATTCTCGGCCTGCTCTGCTTCGAATTTAAGATCTTCGATTTCTTTTTTAATTTCTTTTATCCTCGTAATCGTTTCTTTTTCTGTTGCCCATTTTGCCTGAAGGGCTTTTGCCTTTTCTTCAAGGTCGGCCAATTCTTTTTCTAATTCTTTCTTCCTTTCTTTTTTTGCTGGTGGTCGGTATTCAAGCTCCATTTTTATTTTTTGAATTTCCTTTTTTAACTGTTCTAGTTCTTGGGGCTCTGATTCAATTTCTAATCTCAAACCAGACATTGCCTCATCCATCAAATCCACTGCTTTATCTGGCAAAAACCTATCTGTAATGTATCTTGCTGCTAATTGAGCGCAGGCAATTAGAGCTTGGTCTGAAATTTTAACACCATGATGGAGTTCGTATTTTTGCTTTAATCCTTTCAAAATCGCAATCGTTTCTTCGATCGATGGTTCTTGGACGTAGATTGGCTGGAATCTTCTCTCTAGGGCCGGATCTTTTTCAATGTACTTTTGGTATTCTTTTAAAGTAGTGGCTCCGATTGCTCTCAATTCTCCCCTGGCTAAAGCTGGTTTTAACAAATTGGAAGCATCGATTGCTCCTTCAGCTGCTCCAGCTCCTACCAAAGTATGAAGTTCGTCAATAAAAACAAGGTATTTCCCGCCAGATCGGTTAATTTCTCTCAAAAGGGCTTTAACTCTTTCCTCAAATTCTCCCCGATACTTTGTACCGGCAATCAAAGCTCCAAGATCTAAGGCAATTAGCTCTTTGTCTTTAAGAGAAGAAGGAACTTGGCCTGAAACAATCTTTTGGGCTAAACCTTCAACAATAGCTGTCTTTCCTACTCCAGCTTCACCAATTAAAACAGGATTATTCTTGGTTCTTCTGCAAAGAACTTGCATTAGCCTTTTTATTTCGTTTTCCCTTCCAATGACCGGGTCTAGTTTTCCTTGTCTTGCTAAAGTAGTTAAATTTCGGGTGTACTTTTCAATCACTTGATATTTCGATTCAGGTTCTGCATCAGTAATTCTTTGACCTCCCCTAATTTGAGAAAGTTCTTTATAAAAGTTTTCATAAGTTAAGGCTCCTTTTTCGCCAACGCCTGCTGGGGTCAAAAAAGTTGCTTGAGAAAGAATCTGCTTAGCTCTTGTTTCAGCAATCAATAAAGCCAAAAATAAGTGCTCAACAGAAATATATTCATCTCCCATTTTTCCTGCTTCTTGCCGAGCAATATCTAAAACTCTTGCCATATCTTGGGTTAAATAAAACTGACCATAAGCTTGAGGAGTATAGAAAACGGGTAAGCCATCGATAGCAATTTGGGTTTTTCTCTTCAAGCTTTCAATGTCAACCCCCATTTTTCCCAAAATAGTAACCACTGTACTTTCTGTTTGATTTAAAAGGCTGTAAAGCAAATGTAAAGCGTCGACCTGTTGCTGGCCTTTTTCTCTGGCTAAATCTTGAGCAGCCAAAATTGCCTCTTGGGCTTTTTGGGTAAATTGACTTGGGTTCATTTTTAAGAAGGTGTTTCTCCTAAAACAACCTCGACGTTTAAAATTTGATTTTGCCGCAAAACTTTCAAAGAAACTTTGTCTCCGGGATTATATTTCATAATGATTTTTGCCAAAGAATTGTTTTGAGTGATTTTTTCACCATTCAATTCCAAAACAATATCACCCTCTCTCAATCCAGCTTTTTCTGCTGGAGAACCAGGAAAAATTGCGCTTTCCCCTTGTTGTCCTTTCACAACTAAAGCTCCATAATCGACTGGTAGGTTTTCTTCTTTTTGGAGTTGTTTATCTATTAAAACATACCTTATGCCCAAAAACGGATAAGAAATTTTTCCTTTTGTCTTCACTTGTTCGATCGCCTTTTTTGCTTTATTTATAGGAATGGCAAAGCCAATGTTTTCGGCTCCTTGGGCCATAGCAAAGTTTATTCCGATTACTTCTCCTTTTAAATTCAAAAGGGGTCCTCCGGAATTTCCTCTATTGATTGCAGCATCGGTTTGAATAACATCTTCCATTGTTTCAATAACATTTTCGTCGCCTGCGGTCACAGTTCTTCCCAATCCAGAAATCACTCCAACCGACACAGTGTTTCTAAATTCGCCCAGAGCATTACCAATTGCAATCACAGTTTGTCCAATTTGAAGTTGATCTGAATCTCCTAATTTTAGAACCGGGAAGCCAAATCCATCAACTTTAAGAATAGCTATATCCCTGAGCTGGTCCTTGCCCAAAACCTTGGCGGGATATTCTTTTCCGTCGTTTGTCAAAACAGTATACTCTGCTTTTTCATCGGCTACCACATGGGCATTGGTCAACAAAAGACCATCTTGAGAAATGAAAAAAGCAGTTCCTCCGCCAACTTGACGCTTTTCGTACCCTTCTTGTTTCCATTGAGGAATTTCTATTTGAAAAGGGCCAAAAAATTCTTCAAAACCTTCAAACGGATTTTCATAATAAAGCTTGAGTTTTGGAACATCTTTAGTAATCACAACAGAAACAACGGCCGGAGAGGCCTCTTTTACTATTTTTATTACCAACTCTTCTTGCAAAGATTGTGGAGTATAAGAAGGGGAAGGCGCAGGTTGTAAAGAAATTGGCTTTTGAGGCAACTTCAAATTGGGCAGTTTTAAGATAGAAAGTATTTCCTTTTCAGAAAGATTACCGATCAAAACCCCTATTAAAAACGCTGCCAAAAGTAAGAAAACGGCTTTATTTTTTTGCCAAAAAGATGGCCTTTTTAATTTTGGATACTCAATTTGAAACTCTGGTTTTGGAAGTTCCTCCATGTTTTTAATTAATCAAATAAAACATTGACTACCAATATTTTACATTTCTTTCAAGGGCGCAGTCAAGTTAAAATTTAATTAGATTATTTTTCTTTTTTTTGAAGTTCTTCTATTTTTTTCTTTAATTCCACCATCTTCAATTCTCTTTCTACAGTTAGGCGATGAATTTTTTCTAGTTCTTCAATCCTTTCCTCTAATTCTCTTGTTCTTTCTTTTACCTTTTCTTCTAAGCTTTGGGCCAATTCTTCTAATTCCCTTGTTCTTGCTTTTACCCTAACCTCGAGAATATTTTTTTGTTCCTCTAGCATATCGCGAGCCAGCCTTAAATTAACAACCATCGAATTAAATTGCTTGGCCAATTCCTCGAACTCATCGTTTGTTTTTATTTTGGCTTGTACTCGAAGATTTCCTTTTTTTATTTCGGAAATGGCTTCTAATAATTCATAAAGGGGTCTCAAAAGATTGGCTGTAAACAAAATTACAAATAAAAGCGAAACGAGCAAAATAAAAATAAGCGTTGCGATCACAATTGCCCAAGTGTTAGAAATGTTGCCATAAATTTCTTCAAAAACTTTTTCTGGTAAATAAGGTTTGGCGTTTAAAATAAGAGTTTCGTAAGCTCTATAGAGAATGTAAGCCAAAATTAAATTTGAACCAAGAATGATTCCCAAAAAAGTTGCAGAAATTTTCAAAAAGATACTATTTTTTTTCATTTTGTTTTTCTTCTTCCTTGTTTTTCAAGTATAAAAGATAGGGGACAAAAAAATAGAATATTTCGATTATCCAGGGTCGAGGGAAAAAATATAAAACTCTTATAAACGAAATGCTTCCATAAAGGATAAGGGAAAAATAGGTATATAATAGCGAAAGGTTTTTCCAGGTTATTTGTTTTTGGAAAATGTCTTGCCAAAGCAAAGTTAAAAGAAAAACAAAGGCCACGCCAATTAAACCGATCAGAAAATAGAAAGTTGGTCTTTCCAGGGGTGATTTCAAAAAAGGATCTCCAAATCGAAGTTCAGGTTTCGCCCCTTGCAAATAGAGGAAAATGGTAAAAAGTAAAACATAGCCTATAAGAATGCCCATTATTATTTTCAAAATTTTTTCCAAGAACATTTTTGAAAGAAGAAAAAAGAAAAAGAACAATAACTGTAGTCCAAAGGCCAGAATAAATGCAATCAAGAGAGGATAAAGCGCCTCGAGGAGAACGGAAAAAAAATGGAAATTTAAAATGAGTAAAAAAATGCTCAAAAAATTCAAAGAAGCAGAAAGCCAAAAACAAAACAAAAATATCTCTGAAAGAGTAACGGTTTTCTTTTTTGAAAGAGTAAGATAGGCACAAGAGGCAAAAATAAGGGCTTCTATTGACGAGCCAAAAAGAGCTCCGATTTTGTCTAAAGCTGGAATCATATTTTATAATTTTAACAAATTTTTCACTTCTTCCCAAATCAAATTTTGATTGTTTTCTTTTAACCAATACCACCACTCCCCTCCCCACAAATAAAAAGTATCAAAACCAGTCCTTTTGGCAAACTGAATGTTCTCTTTGAATTTTTCAAAATCCATTGTAATTTCTTGTTCTTTTGGATCGCAATTGTAAAGTAAATTTTTGCACCAGGGTTCTGCCTGAAGTTCGCCAACGATTACTTTCTTGCCAAAAAAGGTCTCGATAAATTTTTTCTTTAGCCAATAAAAATTTGGTGGAAACGGATATTTAATGTAGGTCTTTATTTCTTTAAAATAAACTCTTCTGTGTAAAGTAGTAGACACAATATCTCCCAACTTTGCTGCTTCAATCCAAAAAGAAAATTCTCCACTATCTGCAAAAATTATTGGCCTTTTGTCTAGTGATTTAACCAGATTGATTTCTCTTTTTACAAAATCTTTTTCAATTTTCGGACACTCGCCAAAAGGTAAAAACGGTTCATTTTCAACCTGCCATGCAAAAATTGCTTTTGAGTCTTTGTATCTTTCAATGATTGTTGTAAGAAAATTTAAAACCTCATTCTCATAGTTTTGACTTTTGAGTTTTGAGCTTTGAGTTATCCAATTCGGGATATGGCATTCTGGCCATCTTCCAGTTTTCATTCCGATTACTAAAATTATTTTTACATTTCTCTTTTCGGCTTCTTTTATTTGCCAGTCTAAATCCTGAAAATCAAATTTTCCTTTTTCTGGCTCGATCAAATCCCAATGGGTAATAATTTTAATGTTCTTGAAGTTTAAATCGTCCAAAAGAGAAAAGTATACCTTTTTCCAATCTAAACCTAAGTTTTGAGCATGCTTTTGAGAGAAAATTGCTCCCCACTCAATTTTTGAAGCTTTGGGTGCGCTACCAAAAAAAAGCCACAAAAGAAAAACAAAAAAAGCAATTAAAAAAAGTTTAGTTTTCTTTCTCATTTAGAAAAAGTTCGTTTTTTGCTGCAACCTTGCTATAAAAACTAGCAGAAGGTCTAATTTTTCTTTCAAAATTTTTAAAATCCACCCCGACTAATCCAAACCTTGCCTCAAAGCCAAAATCCCACTCAAAATTGTCTAAAAGAGACCAATAAAAATATCCCTTAACATTAACTCCTTCCTTTATGGCTTGCCAAACCCAATAGAGATGCTCTTTAATAAACTTTTCTCTTTTTTCGTCGCTTGCATCAGCAATCCCATTCTCGGTAATCAAAATTGGCAATTTGTATTTTTTGAAACTTTTTAAAACCTCGAAAATCCCTTTGGGATAAATTTCCCAACCAATGTCAGAAAGATAATTAGAACCTGTTTTGAATAAAAAAGGGAATTCAACTTTTGCTCTTGAATAATAATTAATACCGATAAAGTCTAAACTTTCTTTTATTTTCTCAATTAAAAATCGATTCCAAAAATAATCGCAAATTTTGGCGTTTATTTTGTCGAAAAATGAATTTCCAAAAGGTTCAAAATAAATTGTGCTCTGGGCTATACCAACTTTTACATTTTTTTGGTTTTTGTGGAAAAGTTTAAAAATTTCTTTGTGGCAAAAAATAATATTGGAAAGGACTTTAAAAAAAGAAACAAAATTTTTCTTTTTTGGAGGCCAACGTCCAATTAAAAAAGCGTTACTGGCATAAATTAAAGGTTCGTTAAACAAAATCCACCATTCAACAAAAGGAGAAAAAATTTTAAAGACCTTTTCAGAAAATCTTAAAAAATATTCTCTGTTTTGCTTTTTTGCCCACCCTCCTTCTTTTGTAAACCACAGGGGGTTTGTAAAATGATGCAGGGTTAAAAAAGGAGTAATTTTTCTTTCTTTTAATGAGTTTAAAAGCTCTAAATAATGTTTGATTTCTTTTTCGTCGAATTTTCCTTTTTCTGGTTCAAGCCTTGACCATTCAATAGAAAAACGATAGGCATTTAAATTCAATTTTTTCAAAATGTCGAAATCTTCTTTAAAAAGCAAATAATGGTTGCAAGCCTTGTTGGCTGGGTTGCTTTCTGACCAATCTGAGTTTTCTATACCGCCTTCTACTTGGTAAGCTGAGGTAGATGCTCCCCAAAAGAAATTCTCAGGAAATTTTAAAACCTTTTCCATTTTTCCATTTTATTATCAAAAACTTAAAAATTCCAGCTCCTTCTTTTTTTGCCAATAATACAAAAATATAGCTAAAAAGAGGTAATAGAAAAACCAGGGCCAAAGGGGAATTTTTTCTGTCCTCAAGATCGCAAAAGGAATTTGAGAAAAGAAATCAACGACTAAAATTAAAAAAGAAAGTAAAATGTTGGTCAGCCAAAGAAAAAATCCTGAAAGTAATTTTAGCCAAAGAAAGAAAAAATAGGCAAAACCAAAACTCATTAAAAAGGGCAAAATAGGCAAAATTAAAATGTTGGCGAGTGGAGCAATCAAAGAAATAAAACCAAAATTTGAGGCTAAAATGGGGAAAGTAAAGATTTGAGCAGAGAGAGTTGTTTTCAGTGGCAAAAACAAAAAGGATGGAAAAATTCTTTTTAAAAAGCTTTTTTCAAAGACCGGCCCAAAATATAAAATTCCAGCTGTTGCTAAAAAAGAAAGTTGAAAACCAATATCATATCTTGCCAAAAGAGGGTTTTGTAAAAGTAATAAAAAAGCAGCCAAAAGAAGGGCTCTTGTCGGATGGTACATCCTTCCTAAATTTTGAGCCAAAATAGACAAAATTGCCATAATGGCTGCTCTCAAAGCAGAAACTTGAAACCCCCAAAGAGCGACAAAGAAAAAAATAAAAAGGGAAGTTAAATAAAGAGCGGTTTTCCTCCAAAAGCCAATCTCCAAAAAAATACTCATTAGAATGTTAGCCACTATCACTAAATGCATTCCAGAAACTGCAGTAATGTGAGAAAGCCCTGAAAGATTGAGTTTTTCTTTTTCTTTCTTTGGAATGGATGATTTTTCTCCGAGTAAAAGTGCAGCTAAAATTTCTCTTTTTGGGGAAGTTAGATTTTTATTTAGGTTTTGGAGAAGTTTTTCTTTAAAATCAAAAATTTTTCCGATTAAAAAATTGCCCCTTCCCCTCTCTATAAGTTGAATCTTTTTTGGCGACAAAAGAGCAAAGATTCTTTCTTTTTTTAAATAATCTTCCCCCTTTTTTAACTTCCCTTCAATTTCGATTATGTCTCCGTAACGGTACGGAAAAGAAGTGAAATTTGAAACTAAAATTTGCCCTTCAATTTTTGAAAACTCTTTATTTTGAGTTCTTATTAACTCAGGCTGAACTTTCAAAAGCTGGACTTTTTCCGTTTTCTGTGGGAAAGAAATTATTTTTCCAACCAAAAGAATGTTCTCTTCTTTATCTAAAAAAGAAACAATTCCTCTTTTCCCAACTTTCAAATCTGAAAGTTGATAACGCCAGACTCCGAGCAAAAAAGAAAATAAAACCAAAAAGAAAATAAAAATTTTTTTATCAAAAAAAGAAAGCGGCAACAAAAAAATTAAAAAAGGGAAAAATAAAAAATAGGAAAGAGAGAAAAAACTGGCAAAGGCTACTCCTAAAATAAAAAAGCAAAGAAAAAGGGAAACGATTTTTCCAAAACTCATTTAAACTTTTGAAACCTTAAATTCTTTTCTCCTCTTGAATTCTTCTTGTTTTCCCAAATTCCATTGCTGAACGGGTCTATAATATCCAACAATTCTTGAATAAACTTCGCAAGGTTGTTTTATGGTGCATTTTGGGCAGAAAAAGTGTTCGCCTGGAATGTAGCCGTGGACTGGGCAAATTGAAAAAGTCGGAGTGATAGTAATATAGGGCAATTTGAAATTCTCAAAAACTTTCTTTACCAACCTTTTTACTCCTTCTCCATTTTGCATTCTTTCTCCTAAAAAGATATGGAGGACCGTTCCTCCGGTATATTTACATTGAAGTTCGTCTTGAAGCTTCAAAGCTTCAAAAACATCGTCAGTGTAATTTACAGGGAGTTGAGAACTGTTAGTGTAAAAGGGGGCTTTTTTCGTTCCTGCTGTAATAATTTCTGGGTATTTCTCTTTATCTTTTAATGCAAGTCGGTAAGCAGTTGATTCTGCTGGAGTGGCTTCGAGATTATAAATATTTCCAGTCTCTTCTTGATATTTTACTAATCTTTCTCTCATAAAATCTAAAACCTCCAAAGCAAATTTTCTCCCTCTCTTTGTAGCGATGTTTTCTCCCATAAAGTTTAAAAGGCATTCATTCATTCCAACAAGACCGATGGTTGAAAAGTGATTTGCCCAGTATTTTCCCCTCATTTTCTTTATGTCTTGCAAATAATATCTTGAATAAGGATAAAGCCCTTTTTCAATAAAGTTTTCAATGACTTTTCTTTTAATTTCTAAGCTTTCTTTTGCCAAATCCATTATCTTTGCCAATCTTTCAAAAAATTCTTTCTTTGTTTTGGATAAATAGCCGATTCTTGGCAAATTAATGGTGACAACTCCTATTGAACCAGTTTTTGACCCCGACCCAAAAAGTCCTCCACCACCTCGATTGTAGAGTTCGGTAAGATCCAAACGTAAGCGACAATTGTGAGTTAAAATGCCAGTAGTTCCTACAGTAAACATTGGAACATCGTTTTCTACCTCAAAGCAATAGGCATCAGCCTTGTAAGGCAATTTTTTAATTTTTTTGATTTTTACCCAAAGTTTTCCAAATTTTTTAAACCAAATTCCTTTTAATTTTTTTCGATTTAATCTATAAATCAAAACTGCATAGTTTGGTTTTTCCCCAAGTCTGTTTGGGCGATCGTCTTTATAAATAGCAGTAGTAGTTCCCAAAGTAGCTGCTAACATATTCAAGGTTTCTACCATTTTAAGAGAGGAAGTATAAATCCTATTTCTCCCTCCTCCATCAGTCGCTAAATGTCCTTCAATCACTCCCCATCTAAATTCTTTACTCATTTCAAATACTCTTGGGGTATAAAACTTATTAGTGCCTTTTCCTGCGACAAATTCTTTACAAAGTCCTACTGCCGCTTTAGAATTAATACGCAAAAATAAAGTCTTTTTCTTTGGATCTGGATAGAAATTGCAATGAGCTCCAAAATATTTCTCAGCTATTTGTTGAAGTTTAGTTCCTAATTCTTGTTTTTGATCTTTATTTAAAGAAAAAATCACTGCGGTATCTCCATCGAAAGAGCCATCGCCGGCATAAGCTCCAACAAAAAATCCTAATTCTCTATTTCCTCCCTTACCTTCATAAGCATTTAATGAATAGGGAAAGCACATTCCCTCTTTTAATTCTTTCCCCTTTAAGACTTTTATTTTCTTTGAATTAATATTTTCTAGAACAAAATTTAAATGCTCTTCGCTCATTTCAATTTCATGATTGTTAACTAAAACTACCCGCATCATCTGTTGATTTTTAAAAGTAAGAAATTTTCCTTTTACAAATTTGCCATCAGAAAACACCCAATATTCGTTTTGTTTGCTGTTCCCTTTTACAATATTTTTGATTGAAGAATATTCCAACCCCCTTCCTCGACTTGACTTTATTAGAACTTTTTCTTTACCTCCCAAAGGACACATCGACCTAACATCTTCAGGTTTCATTTCAGAGTTAATGTAGTTTGCAAAATAATTAGTTCCATATTTTGCCGAAGCTTCAAAAATTCCATCAAAAGCAGGTTCATCCCAAGGAAAATCTTTTGTAATGTTTATCGTTGGAATCGGAAAATGAAAGGGTCTTCCTTTTGCATCTCCTTCCATATAAACTTCATAAAGTGCTTTATCAAAAATTTTCATTTCCTCTTCGAATTCAGAATAAGTTTTGTCTTGAGGTTTTCCTCCAATAATCACTGGTAATTTTGCATAAACTGGAGAAGATTTTAGGTCTAAAGTAATATTAGTAAATGGACACTGAAAACCCACTCTTGTTGGAATTGCCATATTGAACAAAAATTCTTGCAAAGCTTGTTTTACTTGTTGGTAATTTAAATTGTCGTATCTAATAAATGGAGCTAAAAGCGTATCGAAATTAGAAAAAGAAATAGCGCCTGCACAATTTCCACACCACAAAGCTTTTCCATTCCTTCTGACATAAAGAGTGTGATTTTGAACTTCTAAACAATAAACCTTTCCTTTGTATTTTACCTTTTTAATGTTTTCTTTCTTAAATCTGAAATGTTTTCTTTTCGAAATGGCCACTCTATACCATTTAAATTTTCCTTTTTTCTTTTCATAAATATTAGCTGACCAACCAAGCTTTAAGGCAATTTCCTGGACGTCATCTGCTAATTTTTTACTCTTTGTGTAATAATCTATGTTTCCGTTGCCAATGTATCTGTCTCCCTTCATCATCCAGTCAAATAAAATTTTTAATTGTCTTTTTGAGAGATTTTTGATTTCTTTGGGAATAAATTTCTCTTCGTTTTTTCCGAATTGGCGAAGGTAGAGAAAGAGTTGTTTGTTACAAATTTCAAATTCGAGTTTCTTTTTGTATCTCTTTTTGATGAAATTGAATGGCAATCTTTTTAGAACTTTTTCAAATTCATCAGCCTTCTCTCCTTCATTTTGTGAAATCCTTATTTGATATTCGTAATAAGGATTTTTTCTTTTTTTTCTTTCTCTTAATGTTGTTGAGCCCTCAGCTAACCAAAAGCCAAAAAATTTTAGCCAATCGTCCATTAAAATCTTTTTTTCCGGAATTTCGATCAATTGATATTTAAACATTGGCTGTGAAGTCTTAACTTTGAAATCCCCTATCGATAAAACTTCTCCAAAAACCTCTGAGGTTTTTGTTAAAAACCTAAGATTTTTACCAAAGGGATTTTCTTTATAGTTTCTCATTTGAAAAACTTGAATCGCTGGTAAAACAAAATATTTTTCTTCTTTTCCTTCCCACATTCCTCCTTTTGGAATAAAATTGGTATTTGGATTAAAGTTTTTTGCCTCAACAAATTTTTTACGATATTTTTCTTTTGAGTGAGGGACGTATTGATCAACAAACATTCGATGACCTGGAGTTACCAAAAGATCTACTTTTTTGGACTTAAAATTGTAAAGCTCACCATCAAACTCGTATTCATAAAATCTATAAGGTTCTTGTAATTCGATTTTATTTGTTTTTGGATTTAAAGTGAAAACTCTTTCTCCTTTTTTTATCTCATAAAAATATTTCCACCCATTTTCAGTTAAAACTTGAGTGTCTTCTGAATAACACTCACCTTGCAATGTATACATAAAATTAACTATCTGACCCAAAGCTGCTCTAAAATGTTTTGCAGGTTTTGATTCAACTTTTCCTGGAACTCCGCCAAATCCCTTCATCAAAAGGTCGTAAAGATCCCAGCCCACGCAATATGGTCCCAAAGTATCTAAGTTGTGAATATGCATCGCCCCAGAATCGTGAGCTTCTCTAATTTCTTGAGGGTAAATTTTATTTAACCAATATTTTTTGATAATGTAGGAAACGCCGTAATGATTTAATCCTTGCAGAGAAAAGGCCATATTGGCATTTTCTTGAACTTCCCAATCAAGTTTTTCTAAATATTGATCTAACCTATCAACCGCTTCTTCTGAAACTTTGACTGCTTCTCTTATCCTTCTTCTTTGCTCTCTATAAAGAATGTAGGCCTTTGCAGTTTTTACCAATCCTTCCAAAATCAAAACTTCTTCAACAATATCTTGAATTTGCTCAACATGAGGAATATCTCCTTTTTTGAACCTTCTGTTTAGAATTTGGACAACTTTGTTTGAAAGCCTTTTTGCTCTCTTTCCATCTCCTTGGCCAGAAGCAGTCAGGGCTTTAAAGATTGCTTCTTCAATCCTTTTTTGATCAAAAGGAACTATCGTACCATCTCTTTTTTGAACTTTTTCAATTTTATTAACCATATCCTTATTTTAACTAAAAACCACTTAAAAACAAAGTAAGTTGAATTTCGCCTGTTTTTAATTTTGGATCTTTTCCTAATCCAAAAATTACTTTTGCTCCGGGGTTTAACTCTCTAACTAAAATCTGATTTATTTTTTGCAATTCTCCCAAAGAAACATCCTCTCCTTCTACAAAAAATAAAGCATTCTTTGCTCCTTTTGGAGAAAAATTAAGCAAGGGAGAAGAAAAGGCCAAAGAAAGAGCTTTTTCTGCTCGATTTTCTCCTTCTGCTTTTGCAATTCCGATTAAAATTGTACCCGCGCCTTCAAATATTTCTTTAATATCTGCAAAATTAATACCAATTAGTGCGGGTTTAGTTAAAATGTTCAAAATTGATTTAACAGCATTTTGCAAAATGGAATCAGAAAACCAAAAAGCTTCAGAAAGGGAAGTTTTTGGAGGCAACGTTTTAAGTAATCTATCGTTCTCAACAACTATTATGCCATCAATAAAATTTTTTAATTTTTCTATACCCTCTTTGGCAATCGCTCTTCTTGTTTTTCCTTCAAAAGAAAACGGAGTAGCAACAACAGCCAGAGTTAAAATGCCCTGATTTTTTGCTACTTCAGCAATTACTGGAGCAGCACCTGTCCCAGTTCCCCCTCCGCCACCAAAAACTAAAAATAAAAGATCTGTTTTCTTTAAAACCTCTCTTATTTCTTCAATGCTTTCTTTTGCCGCCTCTTCCCCAATTTCTGGTTTCATTCCAGTGCCCAAACCTTGAGTTATTTTTTTTCCAATTTGAAGCTTAAAATCGGCTAAGGTTTGAGAAAGTTGTTGTAAATCTGTGTTAATAGCAATTAACTCTACGTTATTTAAGGAGGTTTTTTTTAAACGAGAAATGGCATTACAGCCTGCGCCTCCAATACCAATGACTTTAATTTTCACCATAAAATTTATGGAATGAAAATTCTAAAAAAATTTTTAATTTTTTCTAATACTCCCCTTTTCTCCCATTTTTTTATTGCCTCTCCTTCTTCCAATCCGTGCAAAACCAATCCCCAAGCAACAGAATATTCTAACTCATTTTCCAAATCAGGGCATTTTAAAATTTTCCCAATTTTCACTGGTAGTTGAAATTCCTCTTTAGCTAATTCTTTTATCCCTTCCAATTTTGCTCCGCCCCCAGTCAAAACAATTCCTGCTGGCAATTTTTTCACTTTGTTTATTTTCTTTAATTCCTGATTGATTTGAGAAAAAATTTCGTTTACTCTCTCTCCAATAACTCTGCTCAAGGTTTTTTTCGAAACCAAAAAGTGGCGATCTCCTTCTGTCTCAACTTTAAAAAAAGAATCTTTCCCCCTAAAGAAACAGGCTCCAAACTCTTTTTTGATTCTTTCTGCAAGTTCAAAATCAATTTTAAGGGCGATTGCAATATCATTTGTAATGTTTGAAGAACCAATTGGTAAAACTGAAAAATGAATTAGGTTTTGTTCTTCAAAAATGGCCAAAGAGGTTGTTCCTGCGCCAATATCAATCACTCCAACACCAATTTCTTTTTGTCTTTCTGTTAAAACTGCTTTGGCCGAGGCCAAAGGAGCTGGAATAGCGTCTAAGATTTCGAGCCCAGATTTTAAAATTGCTTTTTTGTGGTTTTCAAGATAGGGAACAAAGCCACAAAAAGAAAGAATTTCTACTTCTAATTTTAATCCCTCTAAATCTACCGGATCGTCGACTCGAGTTTCTCCGTCTACAATAAAATTTTGAATCGTAAAATCAAAAGCTTTTTTGTTTGGAGAAAGATTAACTTCTTGAGCTGCTTGAATTACCCTTTGGACGTCTTCTTGAGAAATTCTTCTGTCTGCCCGAGAAACAGAAATGAGGCCTTTTGAGGGAAGAGAAAACAGATGACTTCCGTTAAAACTTGTAAAAACTTCAAAAACCTTATGCTTGGTCTCTTGCTGGATTTGACGAAAAAGAGTAGTTAATAAATTGGCTACTCTTTCTGATTCTATTACAATCCCTCTTCTTACTCCTTCGCTTTCTATTTCTTTTTTTGCTACCAATTCTAAAGGCCTTTCTTTAGCCAAAATTACTTTGATTTTTGAACTTCCAATGTCCAAACCGCAAATCATGTTTTGTTTAATAATTTTTTGACAATTTGAACCACCACTTCTCCTTCGGCTCTTTTTTTAATTTTGGGCATCAACTCTTTCATTACTTTTCCAAAATCGCTTAACTCTTTTGCTCCTGTTTTTTGAATAGCTTCTTTTGCCATTTCCTCAATTTCTTTTTCTGAAAGCTGCTCTGGCAAGTACTTTGTCAAAATTTCAATTTCCTTTTTTTCTCTTTCTAACAAATCTTCTCTTTTTGCTTTTTGATATTGTAAAATAGCTTCTTTTCTTTTTTTAATCTCAGAGGAAATCAAATCCAAAATTTCGTCGTCTGAAAGCTGACTCATTTTTTCTAACTCTTTTGCTTTCTTGCTTTCTTTTTCTATTTTTTCCCACTCCTCTTTTGGTTCCTTTTGAGCCAAAGAATATCTCTTTTCCTTTTCTTTGTTAAAAATCGCCGCCCTCAAAAGTCTCAGAGTAGAAACTAAAAGTTCATCTCTTTTTAACAGAGCTTCTTTGAAATCTTTTTCGATTTTTTCCCTGAGCATTATGGAATTTGGCCTAATTTTTTAAGCCTTTCGTATTTTGCCTTCAACTCTTCTCTTCTCAAAGCAGCTCTTTTTTTCTTTTCTTCAGAAATATTTCTATCTTTGAACATTCTCTCTCTGGCCCTCACCAAAATTCCGCTTTGTTGAACGGCTTTAGTGAAGCGTCTAACTAAGCTCTGGGGACTTTCTTTTTCTTTTCTTTTTACTTCGAGCGCTGCCGCCATTTTTTTAATTATTTTTTAATCTTTTTTTAATTTCGCTAATTATTTTTTCTAACTTAATTTTTGTTTGTTGTCCAGAAGACATATCTTTTAGAATGATCGTTCCTTCCAAAACCTCTCTTTCACCTAAAATAAGAACGTATTTTACTCCAAGCCTCTCTGCGTGCCTTAGTTGGGCTTTCAAGGAATCCTTGCCAACAGATTCTCTGACTAAAATTTTTGCCTTTCTGAACTCTTCAAATAATTTTAAAGCTTTCTTTCTGGCCTTTTCTCCCAATTGAGCTAAAAACACTTTTGGTTTTTTCTCTTCAAAAGAAGTTTTCTCTCTCAAAAGAGAAACTATTCTTTCTACTCCTCCTGCCCCTCCAACCGCTGGTAATTCTTTTTTTGCCAAAATCTTTCCTAAACCATCGTACCTTCCTCCTCCAGCCAAAGCACCAATTTCTTCTTTTCCTTCTTGAAAAATCTCAAAAACTGTTTTTGTATAATAATCCAATCCTCTAACCAACTTTGGATCAAGAAAATAAGGAAGGCCTAACTCCTCCAAGTATTCTAATACTAGCTTAAAATGGGCCTTACAATTTTCACAAAGATAATCTAAAATTTGGGGGGCAGAGCTGATAACTTGTTGGCATTTTTCTTCTTTACAATCTAAAACCCTTAGAGGATTCTCTTTTATTCTCCTTTTGCAATCTGGACAAAGTAAGTGAACTCTGGATTTTAAATAACTAACTAGAGCTTTTTTATAATAGGGACGGCAGCATTTATCGCCAATGGAATTTATTTTTAAAACTAAATTTTTAATTTTTAAACTGGAAAAAAGATCAAAGAAAATTTGAATAATTTGAGCATCTAGAGCCGGACTTTTTTCTCCTAAAATTTCAAAGCCAAACTGCCAAAATTGTCTGTATCTTCCAAGCTGAGGTTTTTCATATCGGAAAAAAGGACCGAAATACCAAAGCTTGACAGGTTGTAAAAGGTTTTGCATTGAATGTTGAAAATAAGCCCTGACAACAGGAGCTGTGCCCTCTGGTCTTAAAGCGAGAAGGTCATCTCCTTTTGTTTTCAAGAGAAACATTTCTTTTTGAACAATATCGCTGCTTTGCCCTACTGTATGAAAAAAAAGTTCGGCAAATTCTAAAATTGGGGTTTCGATTCTCTCAAAACCATAAAATAAAGCTATTTCTTCAACCTGCTTTTCAATTTTCTTGAAGAAAAAATAATCCTCAGGCAAAATGTCGTGCATTCCGGTAACAGATTGGAAAATTATCTTTTGGCTCATTTTAGATTAATAAACTGGTAAAGGAATTTTTTGAACTACTAAAAAGGGAAAGGAAGGTTTTAATCTAAAGTCGAGCAAAACTCTTCCTATAATTTCTTTCTTTTGAAGGGGTCCCCATTGGCGAGAGTCAAAAGAAGCAGAACGGTTGTCGCCCAAAACAAAATACTGATTTTGACTCAAAGAAACTTCAAGATCGCCCGGGGTTTCAACAAAATTGGGTAAATATTTTGATTCGTCTAAAATTTTTCCGTTAACTTTAACCTTCCCCCCTTCTATTGCTATTTCTTCGCCAGGGAGAGCAACTATTCTTTTAATAAATCGCTGCTTAGGATTTAAAGGATATCTTAAGACAATTACTTCTCCTCTCTTTGGTTCTCTGAAATGAAAAGAAAGTTTATCAATAATCAAATAATCGCCCTGATAAAAATTTGGTTCCATTGAAGCTCCTTTTACCACGAAAGGCTCAAAAACAAAAAAACGAATTGGCAGAACGATTACCAAAGCTAAAAAAACTGTTTTAAAAAGCTCCCAAAAAAAAGAAAGAATTCCTTTCATATATCAAATTATAATACAAAAAAATTTTTTTGCAAAATTTAAGCTAAATGATAAAATCAATTTATGATTTTAATCGTCGGCCTGGGAAATCCAGGAAGAGCTTTCCAAAAAACAAGGCACAATTTGGGTTTTTTAGCTTTAGATTATTTGAAAAAAACGGGAGCTTTTTCTCCTTGGGAAAAAAGAGAAGAATTTAAAGCCAAGGTTTCTTTTGGAGAAATTGAAGGAAAAAAACTGCTTTTAGTAAAGCCTCAAACTTTTATGAACAATTCTGGAAAAGCTGTAAGGGCTATTTTGGAAAAATATAGATTAGGGTCAGAAAATTTAATCGTTATTCACGATGATTTAGGTTTACCCTTGGGTAGGATAAAATTTTCTTTTGGTAAAAGCTCTGGTGGCCACAAAGGAGTTGAATCGATCATCCAGGAAATAAAAACAAAGGAATTTTTCAGAATCAGAATCGGGATTGGCAAAAGAAAAGGAAAAAAGAAAGATTTTGTTTTGGGAAAAATGACTCCAAAAGAAGAAAAAATCATTAAAGAAGGAATAAAAAAAATAAAAACTGCGCTTTTTCTTTCTTTGGAAAAAAACATTCAAGCTCTTGGCAATTTTTTAAAATAAAAAGCCCTTTAGATTGGCGGCAAGCCGCAAGAAGGTAAAATATTACCTTCCCGCATTTAAGGTATAATGAGAAGGAGGCGACCCATTATACCACTTGCCACCATCCTAAAGGGCTTTTCTATTATAATATATTATGTTTGAGTTGTCAAGGGTATTAATTGTAAGTTTTATTCCCTATTTTTTGAAAAGGGAAAATTCTTGGTTTGAAAAAAATTTAAATTCTATTTTGGAAGCTCAAAAAACTCAAATTTTCTGGGAAAAAAATACTCTTTTTTTGGAAAAAGGAAGCTCTTTTTCTCTTTCTTTTCTTTTAAAGAAATTAGATGAAATGGGCTATGAAAAGGTTTGGGAAATAAAATCTCCTGGAGAATTTGCCTTGAGAGGAGGAATTTTAGATATCTTTCCTATAAATTTAAATTTTGGCATAAGGGTTGAATTTTTGGGAAACAAGATTGAAAACATTTTCAAGCTTCCGGTTGAAATTAAAGACGAGAAGAAAGAAAAGGAAATTTTAGAAAGAAAGTTAAAATCGCAAAAACTTTTTTCAGATTTAAGAGAACTAAAACCTGGAGATTATCTCGTCCATTTAGATCATGGAATCGGGGTCTACAAACAACAAACAGTTTACGAAGGGCAGCAATATTATGTGATAGAATACGCCCAAGGAGACAAGCTCTATGTTCCCTTGGGACTAGAAAGAAAGCTTTCTCGTTATATCGGATTTTCAGAACCAAAAATTTCAAGATTAGGAAGTCAGCTTTGGATCAAAACAAAAAAGAAAGTAAAAAAAGAAGCAGAAAAGTTAGCAAAGGAACTTTTGGAAATTTACGCCAAAAGAGAAACAACTAAAAGGCCCCCTTATTTGCCAGACGACGAAATCGATCATTATCTAGAATCTACTTTCCCCTTTGAAGAAACGCCAGATCAAAAAAGAGCAATCGAAGAAATCAAAAAGGATTTAGAAAAAGAAAAGCCGATGGATAGATTGCTTTGTGGAGACGTTGGCTTTGGGAAAACGGAAGTTGCTTTAAGAGCGATGGTTAAAGCAGTCAAATCAGGCTATCAAGCTGCAATGCTTTGTCCAACAACAATTTTGGCCCATCAACATTATCAAAATTTAAAAAGGAGATTGAAGAATTTACCAATAAATTTGGCCCTTTTGGCAAGAATCGTGCCCAAAAAAGAACAAAAGAAAATTATTGAAAGAATAGAAAAAGGAAAAATCGATATTGTGGTAGGAACCCATCGTTTATTATCAAACGATGTCAAATTCAAAAATCTTCAACTCTTGGTAATCGATGACGAGCACAAGTTTGGAGTAAGGCAAAAGGAAAAATTGAAAAAAATGAAAGAAAGGCTTGATGTTTTGTCTCTTTCTGCCACTCCTATTCCCCGAACTTTATATATGGCGCTTTCTTCTTTGAGAGAAATCAGTCTAATCCAAACTCCTCCTCCCGGAAGATTGCCAATCAAAACTTTTATTTTGCCTTTTTCTGAAAAGACAATTAAAAAAGCAATCGAAAACGAATTAAAAAGAGGGGGACAGGTTTATTATCTTCACAACAGAATTGAAACAATTGGAATGGCAAAGAAATTTTTGGAAAGTTTGGAGTGGAAAAAACCTCCAAAATTTGCCATTGCCCACGCAAAGCTAAAAGAAGAAGAATTAATAAAAGTAATGAAGGATTTTCAAGACAAAAAATATGATGTTTTGATAGCAACAACTATCATTGAAGCAGGTTTAGATCTCCCAAACGTTAATACTTTAATTGTAGCCGATGCCACTAAACTTGGGCTTTCTCAGGCCTATCAAATCAGGGGGAGAATCGGAAGATCTCATCTTCAAGCTTTTGCTTATTTCTTGTATTCAACAAAATTAACTCCTTTGGCGAAAGAAAGGTTAAAAGCTTTAAAAGAAGCAAAGGAGCTTGGTTCTGGATATAAAATTGCCCTAAAGGATTTGGAAATTAGAGGAGCTGGAAACATTTTAGGCAAAGAGCAATCTGGAAATATAAACAAAGTTGGATTAAATTTATACTGTCAAATGCTTTCTGTGGCGATTGAGAAATTTAGAAAAGGTGATAAATTTTAAAAATGGCGTGGGAAATAAAAAGCCTTTCAATTAAAGATAAAAATTATCCTCTGCCTTTGAAAAAAATAAAAGATCCGCCAAGGGTCCTTTATTTTTTGGGTAAAATTCAAGAAAAAGAAAATTGTTTAGCAGTTGTCGGAACAAGGAGGTGCTCTTCTTATGGAAAAGAAGCTGCCTTCAAAATTGTTTCTGATTTGGTAGAATCTGGCTTGACAATAGTTTCGGGTTTTGCTCCGGGAATCGATACAATCGCCCACAAAACTGCAATCGAAAAAGGAAAAAGAACAATAGCTGTATTGGGAACTGGACTTGATAGAAAATCAATTTATCCAAAAGAAAATCTAAAACTAGTGGAAAAGATTTTGGAATCTGGGGGCGCTTTAATTTCTGAATTTAAACCCGGAACCCACGGAACAAAATACACTTTCCCTAAAAGAAATCGAATAATCTCTGGCTTGTCTCTTGGGGTTTTAGTTATTGAGGCAAGGTTAAGGTCTGGGTCTTTGATTACCGCAGAATATGCCAAAGAACAAAAAAGAAAAATTTTTGCCCTACCAGGTTCTATTTTTTCTCAAACCTCAAAAGGATGTCATTTCTTAATCAAAAATGGAGCAAAGTTGGTAGAATCAGCAGAAGATATTTTAGAGGAATTGGGAATGAATAAGTTAAGAGTTAAAAAAGAAAAGGTTGAAGGAAAAACTTCACAAGAAAGCTTGATTTTGGAAGCTCTAAAAGAAGGGGCTTTAAATATTGAAAAAATAATCGAGAAAACAAAGCTTTCACCATCAAGAGTCGCTTCTTTACTTTCAATCTTAGAAATTGAAGGCAAAGTAAAGAATTTGGGTGGAAATATTTTCTCAAAAATATGAAATTAATAATTGTTGAAAGTCCAACGAAATCAAAAAGCATCAGCCAGTTTTTGGAAAAAGAGTACAAAGTTTTAGCCTCTTTTGGTCACGTAAGAGATTTGCCAGAAAACAAATTTGGAGTCGATATCAAAAACAATTTTAAGCCAACTTACATCGTTTTACCTAAAGCAAGAGAAAGAATAAAAAAAATCAAAGAAGAAGTAAAAAAATCTGATGTAGTTTTTCTCTGTACTGATCCTGATAGAGAAGGTGAAAGTATTGCCTGGCATTTAGTTTCTCTTTTAAAGCTTAATGGAGAAAAGCCTTATTTTAGGGCTGTTTTTCATGAAATAACAAAGGAAGCGGTAAAAGAGGCTTTAAAAAATCCGAGAAAAATCGATATGAATTTGGTGAACGCTCAGCAAGCAAGAAGGATTTTAGATAGAATCGTTGGCTACAAACTCTCTCCTTTATTGTGGAGAAAAATAGCAAAGGGTCTTTCGGCTGGAAGGGTTCAGTCTGTGGCTGTGAGATTGATTGTTGAAAGAGAAAAAGAAATTCAAGATTTCAAACCAAAAGAATACTGGACGATAGAGGCAAAACTTAAAAGTCAAAAATCAAAAGGCAAAACCGAAGAATTTATGGCGGTTTTGGTAAAAAAAGATGGAAAAATTTTGGATCAGTTTGCGATAAAGAATGAAAAAGAAGCAAAAGAAATAGTTGAAGATTTAAAAGGAGCAGAATTTAAGGTTCTAAAAATTGAAAAAAAGGAAGTAAAGAGAAATCCTCCAGAACCCTTTACTACTTCAACAATGCAACAAGTAGCTTGGCAAAAATTTGCCTGGCCAGCGAAAAAGACAATGCAAATTGCTCAACAGCTTTATGAAATCGGATGTATCACCTACCACAGAACAGATTCTCTGAATTTGTCAGAATTTGCATTAAAAATGGCAGAAGATTTCATTTTAAAAAATTTTGGCAAAGATTATTATGAAAGAAGAGTTTACAAAACAAAATCTAAAGTTGCTCAAGAAGCTCACGAAGCAATAAGGCCAACGAATGTTAAAAATTTGCCAGAAATTTTAGACAAAAAACTAAACCCTCAGCAGCTTAAACTTTATGATTTAATTTGGAGAAGGTTTCTATCTTCTCAAATGGCAAAGGCCATTTTTGATAAAACAGAGGTTGAGATTTTAGCAAAAAATTATGGCTTTTTGGCAAAGGGGCAGGTTTTAAAATTTGATGGTTTTTTAAAAGTTTATCCAATAAAGTTTGAAGAGGAAATTTTACCAGAATTGGAAGTTGGAGAAATTTTAGAAGTCTTGGAAATTTTACCCTTGCAACATTTTACCCAACCTCCCCCAAGATATACTGAAGCAACCTTAATTAAAGAGCTTGAAAAATACGGAATTGGAAGACCCTCAACTTATGCTCCAATTTTAACAACAATTCAAGAAAGAAATTATGTTAAAAAAGACGAGAAAAAAAGGTTCTATCCAACCAGCGTAGGAATTTTGGTGAATGATCTTTTGGTAAAGCACTTTCCAGAAATTGTCGATATAAATTTTACCGCCAAGATGGAAGACAATTTAGATAAAATCGCAAATGGCCAAAAAAATTGGGTTGAGGCTTTGAAAGAATTTTATATTCCTTTTAAAGAAAATTTAGACAAAAAGTATAAAGAAATAAAGGAAGTTGGGATTTTGGAAAAAACAGACAAAACTTGTCCAAAATGCGGAGCTAAACTTTTAGTTAGAATTTCAAAATATGGAAAATTTTTGGCTTGCTCTAATTATCCAAAATGCAACTACAAATTCGACCTAGAAAATTCAACTCAAATTCTATGCCCAAAATGTAATACCGGAGTGATAATGAAGAAAAAAAGCAAAAGAGGAAAGGTTTTTTGGAGATGTTCAAACTATCCAGATTGTGATTTTGTTTTGTGGTCAGAACCTACTGGAGAAAAATGTCCAAAATGCGGTTATCCTTTAGTAAAGGAAAACAAAAAAATAAAGTGCTCGAATAAAAATTGTGATTTTGAGAAAACTTGAGAAAGCAGAAATTTTCTGGTATCTTTAAAAAAGCCCGGGTGGCGGAACTAGAAAACGCGTGCGACTCAAAATCGCATGGGGTTTTCCCCTTGAGGGTGCAAATCCCTCCCCGGGCACAAAACTTTAAGATATCATTTTTAAAAATTCTTCTTCGCTTAAAATTTTAATTCCGAGTTTTTTAGCTTTCTCTAATTTTGAACCAGGACCTTCTCCCAAAACTAAAAAGCTAACTTTCCTTGAAACAGAGTCTGACACCCCTCCCCCAAGTTCTAAAACTTTCTTTTTAGCCTCTTCTCTGGTCATTGATTTTAAGGTTCCAGTAAAAACAAAAATTAATCCTTTTAATTTTGTCGATTTTAAAGATTTTGCTGGGCTTTCAATTTCCACTCCACACTTTTTTAATTTTTCAATAAATTTCAAATTTCTTTTGTCTCTAAAATATTCAAAAATTGATTTAGCAACCACCGGCCCAATTTCTTTTACTTTTTGCAATTCCTCAAGTGAGGCTTTTCGTAAATTTTCTAAAGACAAAAAGTGGTTGGCAAGATCTCTGGCAGTTTGCTCTCCTACATTTCTAATTCCCAATGCAAAAATGAATCTTGCTAAATCAATTTTTTTACGAGATTGAATGGCGGAAATTAAGTTTTTAGCTGACTTTTCTGCAAACCTTTCAAGGGGTAATAAATCTCCTTCTTTTAGCTCAAACAAATCAGCCGGATCTTGAATTAGGCCCTCATCCAAAAGACGATCGATAATTTTTGGTCCCAATCCGCGAATGTCAAAAGCACCTTTTGAGACAAAATGATAAAAGAACTCTCTTTTTCTGCCCGGGCACTCTGGATTGGGACATCTCCAAACAACTTCTCCTTCTTCTTTTTCTAATTTTGTGTTACAAATAGGGCATTTTTTGGGGAAAACAATTTCTTTTTCTTTCCCTGTTCTAAGCTCTGGCAAAACTTTAACAATGTCTGGAATAACGTCCCCTGCTCTACCAACAATAACTGTATCTCCAATCTTTACCCCAAGTCTTTTTATTTCATCTTCGTTGTGCAAAGTCGCTCGGGTAATCGTTACTCCCCCAACTTCAACTGGCTCTAAAATTGCAACCGGAGTAATGCTTCCTGTCCTTCCAACTTGAAATTGAACATCAATTAACTTGGTTGTCGCTTGCTTTAGTGGAAATTTAAAGGCAATGGCCCCTCTGGGAGCTTTTCCCACCACTCCTAATTTGTTGAATATTTCATTGTCGTTAATTTGAACGACTATTCCGTCAATTTCATAAGGTAGTTTTTCTCTATTTTTTAACCAATATTCTCTAAACTCAATAACTTCTTCTAAAGTTTTACAATATCTTGAATACTTGTTGTTAGTTTTGAAACCTAAAGCATGTAAAATTTTGTGTTTTTGAAAATGAGTTTTTTGGCCCAAATCAGAAATGAGTTCATAAACGCTAATGTCTAACCTTCTTTTGGCAGTGATTTTAGGATCTAATTGTCTGATTGAACCTGCGGCTAAATTTCTTGGGTTAGCGAAAGTGGGAAGACCGAGGGCCTCTTGCTCTTTGTTAACAATTTCAAAATTCTTTTTAGTAATGATTGCTTCTCCCCTTACAACAATTTCTCCTTTTAAGCCTCTTTTTCTAATTTCTTTTGCCAATTCTTTCTCTCCTTCCTTTTCCAAATCCTTGCAAACCTCCTCAAGCCCTCTTAATCTCAGCGGTAAAGACTCGATTGTCTTTAGGTTCTGAGTTACGTCCTCTCCGATTATACCATCTCCCCTTGTTGAACCTATACTGAAAATACCATCTTTGTAAATTAGCTCGATGGCCAAACCATCTAATTTTGGTTCGCAATAATAATCGATTTTTGTAAGATCTTCTTTGTCCAAAAGTTTTGCGTTTCTTTCAAACCAATCTTTTAAATCCTCTTCTGAGAAAGCATCGTTCAAAGAAAGCATCGGGGTAGGATGTCTTACCTTTTCAAATTTGTCCAGGGGCTTGCCCCCAACTCTTTGAGTTGGAGAATCTGGAGTAATAAATTCTGGAAACTTTTGCTCTAAATCAAAAAGTTCTTTTTTTAAAGAATCCAAGGCAGAGGGAGAAATTTCTTCTTTGTCTAAAACATGATAAAGATAACGGTAATGTTCTATGGCTTTTTTGAGCTTTTCAATTCTTTCTTTGGCTTCTTTTTTGGTCATAATTAATAGATATTGACCAAAATAGCTCTTTGACTTCCTTTTACTTTGCCAATAGAAAACAAGCAAACATAAGGGCTGGAACAAATAGATAAAGGAGTGCAATTTGAAGGAGGCGAGGGATTTAAATTATTATTATAGACACATTTCACTTCAAAAGAACCATCTCCCAAAGAACCTGAAACAGGAAAAGAAATCGACTCAAAATTAACTTCCTGCATTTTTCTTAAAACTTCTTCAGCTCCAGCATCGGCTAAATAAAATGCTTTTAAAGAGTTTCCTCTGTCTCTTAAAATTTGAACTTCGTTGGTCGCTAGCTGAACTAAACCCACAGACAAAGCCAAAAGGATAGAAACCACCATTAAAACTAATAACATTGAAACCCCTTTTTGAAACATTTTTTTAATAATCAAAATCTCTTTGTGAAATCGTCGTTTGAACAGTAATTTGGGTATCTGGTCTATTTTTCTTTTGGGCCTTGATCAAGATAGTTACTCTGGGTTGTAAAGTATCTTTTGGAGAAACATTGTCGCCACTCACAATAAATTGCAAGCTTTGTACTTCCAAATAAGAAGGTGTCAGATCAAGCGGAGAACCAGCATCGAAAGAAACTTTAATTCTTTCTCCGTCCAAATAAATCCTTTGACATTGATTCTTGTAATTTCGAAAAAGAATGCTGTTCCCTGAAGCCTCAAAATTGCCTTCATTTTTTGTCAAGCAATTTTTTGTTTGACTTCCTAGTCCTGGAAATTCGATTGCCACATCGTCTCTTTTTGCCATTCTCAATTGGGAGGCGGTGTATTCTAAAACATAAGATAAGCTATCCAAAACCTCTCTCAAATCCAAAACTCTTTTTTGAACCCTTACTCCTCTTATAAAATAATTAGTAGCCAAAGTAAAAGCAACCACAATGATTGAAACACCAACTAGCAATTCAACTAAAGTAAAGGCTTTTTTCATAAATTTAATACCAATTGGTAATTTCTTCAACCAGGATAAAGCTTTGTGGCCTTCCTTTTTCCATCCAGCTAACTTCTACTGTCACCCTAACTCTGTTAGCATCAATTTGGGTAACGTTGATTTTCCTTTTGAATTTTGTATCGCTTCCAGAACTATATTGAAAAAAACCCGACGAATTTTGTTTTAAATAAGTATCTGAATAGGGTGAAAGAGAAGTTGATGAATAATCCCCTTGTTTGTCCCCAGTTCCAATTCCTGAAAGCCAAGAAGCGCCTTGCAAAAAGTTGCTATCTCGAATATTTTTTACTATTTCTATTCCTTCTTGAGCCAAATAGAAAGCAACGAATCTATCTTTGAGCGAAGATAGACTAAAAATGCTGGCACTCAAAAGAGAAAAAATTGTCAAAGAAGTAATAACCAAGACAAAAACTGAAGTCAAAACTTCCAAAAGTGTAAAACCAGAATTTTCTTTTTGAAAAAAGAAATTTTTCATTGGATTTCAACTAAACCGACTTGATTAATAAAAATTGTTTTTGTTCTACCTCGATTATCTCTTAAAGTAATGGTAACACTACTAGCTGACACCGAAAATTTCACTTCAGGAACCGGTGGCAAAAAAGTAATAGAAAGCGGAGAACTAGGAGAAATGTTATAAATGGTAATGTTTTTTTCTTGGAGGGAAATTGTTTTGATTTCTTCTCCAAGGTTGTAGCTTCCATTTGAGTTATTGTCAGCAAACAAAACATAAGAATTAGAAGGGGCAGAAAAATAAATACCATAACCCCCCTGAGGAAAACTTCCGCCTTTTTCTTTTCCTCCTAGAGCCATTTCCATAGCTTTTTTTATGTCTTGGGCTACTTGGTTAGCTGCTCTTTCTAAAGCTAATTGATCTCCTCCTGACCTGAAATTCAAAATGACTATTCCTGTCAAAAGAACAATTATGGATATTGCCACTAACAATTCAACTAAAGTGAAGGCTTTTTTCATTTATTAATATGACGGAGGAATTGGGAACCAAATTGGATATCTTGAAACTTTTATTGTTTTTTGGGCAGTAGCCGTTCTGCCTGCGCTATCTGTTACTGAAAGAGTAACTATTTTGTCGCCGGTTGTTGAGAAAGTAACTGAAGGATTTGGCAGAGTAGAGGTAGCTGGATTTCCGCCTGAGAATGTCCAGAATCTACTGGTTATTGTCGCTCCTTCAGAAGGCGTTGAGGTGTCTCTCAAATAAAGAGTCTGATTAACTCTTACCCTGAAACCTTGACAATTTGTCCAACTGCTCGGATCAGTGGGGTTTAGAGAGCACTGAAAATCAGCGAAAATATCTTCTTTAATCGTAAACGTTTTTGTAGCAGTCGCTGTATGGCCCGCACTATCTGTAATTGTTAAAAGAACTGTCCAGGTTCCAGGGGGAACAGGCGGAGTATAATTGCAAATTCCGCTGCAGCTTGAATCTGGACTTCCTCCCCAACCTGAAATATCCCACGCAGAAGAAGTAATATCGCTATTGCCGTCAGGATCAGTGGAAGCGTTATACAAAGTGAACACATCTCCTTTATAAGCTGTACAGTTTTCAGGAGGACAGGTTGGAGTGTTACAGCAGATTTTAGCTGTGGGTGGCTGATTCAAAGAAAAGGAGGTCATTACTTTATAATTTGAGGTTGAACAAATGTTGTTTCCAGAAGCTCCTCCCTCTCTGCAGTTAAAAGAAATCCAACCAGTGACAGCTTCTGAAAGAGAGTTTGAATCTCCGCCAAAGGCATAACCTCTGAACTCAGCTGGGGAAACTGTGGTATCAAGCCAAACTCCATAACTTGCGCCTGAGGCCGGAAATCTTATCCAACCTTCCCAGCCACCCAATGTTTGCCCTTCTGAATTTATTGGTCTATAAGCTCTTGCCCAACCACAAATTCTTCCTGCTTGACCACAGGTTGTTCCATTAAGATCTAATCTGGCTGAAAAATTGGGAGAAGCAGGATAAGGACCTGAAGGATCAAATTGAATCCAACCAATATTTGAAGACCAAGCATAGCCTACTAATGTACCATCTGGTTGAATATCAACTCCATAGTTAACAGAGGCATTTGTATTTTTGCAAGAAAAGCTTATCCAACCAATATTTCCTGCCCAGGCCCATCCAAAAACATTGTGGTCAGTGCAGGCAGGACCTGGAGTTGGAGTCGGTGTTGGTGTGGGTGTAGGCGTGCCAGTTGGTGTTGGGGTTGGAGTAGGAGTTAAAGTCGGGGTTGGGGTAGGCGTAGGTGTTGGAGTGGGAGTGGGTGTGGGAGTAGGAGGAGCTATAAAACATTTTGAATTAACGGCTGGACTAGCATTTGAGATTGATATTGAAACGGAAAGAAGACCAAGACCGGCTGAGGTAAGTGCAGGAGACACTGAATAAACAGATGGACTTATTGATTTAATCGTGGGGCTTGCCGAAGATATGTATGGACAACCTGGAATATTCCCAGAAGAATCTAATTTGATGACAAAAATATCAATATAGTCATCTCCTACGATTATATAACCCCCATCTGAAGTCATTTGAACGGAACGAGCGAAATCGTTACCGCCGTTTATACTACCAATTCTTTTTGCCCAAGATAGACCACCAGAAGAATTGAGCTTGATAAGAAAAATATCATAATTTGTTCCAAAACTGTTACTATACCCCGCTATTATATATCCATCTGAGGTTTGTTGAACAGAATAAGCACGATCGTCATTTGTTCCCCCGACTACTCTTGCCCAAGATAAATTACCAGAAGAGTTGAGTTTAATAATAAAGGCATCATAACTTCCGGCTCCAAAACTCGAAGTCATTCCACCTATTACATATCCTTCATCTGAGGTTTGTTGGATGGAGTAACCATAATCATCATTTGTTCCACCTATTGTTTTTGCCCAAGATAAATTACCAGAAGGATCTAATTTGATGACAAAAACATCACGAGAGTAGTTTATTCCAAAACTTTCGGTATATCCACCTATTACGTATCCCTCGTCTAAGGTTTGTTGAACGGAATAAGCAACATCGCCGTAAGATCCGCCAATTATTTTAAACCAGGATAAATTACCAGAAGAATCTAGTTTCACCACAAAAATATCTGTCCCTCCGCTGCCAATGCCAGAGATACTTCCTGCCACCACATATCCTTTATCTAAAGTCTGCTGAACAGAATAGCCCGCACTTGCCACTCCGTTGATTGTTTTTGCCCAAGATAAATTACCAAAGGAATCCAGTTTGATGAATAAAATTGGTCCAATGCTAGAATCGCCCCCTTTTATCCCCGTTATTATATATCCACCATCGTAAGTTTGTTTGATAGAATAGGCGAAATCCATCCCACTTGCCCCAATTGCTTTTGCCCAAGATAAATTACCAGAAGGATCTAATTTGATGACAAAAACATCATCGCTGCCAGCTCCAAAACTTTCGGTAAGCCCTACTATGACATATCCTCCATCTGAAGTTTGCTGAACGGAATAACCCTCCTCTGAATTTGCTCCACCGATTGTTTTTATGAAAAGCGGGTCAGTAGGTGAAGTTTGAGCAAAAATGGTTTTGACTTGAAAAGGGTTGAGAGATTTTAAAGACAATTTGTGAGTGATGTCTTCTACGTTAATTTCTGGGTTGTCAACTTTTAAATTTGAAACATTCTTAGCTTGGGGTTTAAAATCTTTGATCTGAAAATTGGCAAGAAATTCTGGTAAAAGAGTAAAAATCGTAACTGAAGAAATTAATAAAAAAGTGAGGCTAAAAATTAAAATTTTCTTTTTTTGGTTCATTTTTTTTATTTTGCCAAAAATTTTTAAAAACCAACCTTTTAATTTATTTTACCTCCTTTTTGTCAAAAAAGACAAGCATTCTTTTATTTTACCCAAATCCAGCTCTTTAGCCAAATCCTTATTTGATAATTTTCTAGTGAAAAAAGAAAGTCGTAACTTAAAAGAACAAATCTTTTAGCCAACTTACCAAATAAACCAAAGAGGAAATTGCAAAGAATATGGCCAAGTGTAAAATCTTAAATCATAAGAATGTGTGGCTTTCATTCCCTATTATACTTTACTTAAAATCAACACCAATAAAAAATATCAACGCCAATAAAAAACAGGGTTATCCCTGTCAAATTTTTTAAGAGAATTAAAATTTTATTCCACTATTATCACCCCTTCTTCACCACTTTCTCGATGGTTAGGTTCTTGGCAGAAAAAGTGATATTCGCCTTGCGCTGGGGCAAAAAGATGAAATTGAAGAGTTTCTCCAGGCTCATCAAAATTTGCATGCAACCATGACAAACCTGGTCCTTCAAAAACTATTGAATGCTTTCCCTCCATTGAGACAATCGTTAAAAAAATTTCTTGACCGGCTTTTAATGTAAGCCTATTTGGCTGAATTTTCCCATTCCAAATTTCGATTGTAATTTTGGTTGAAGTTGCTTCATTTAATTGCGTAGAAGGCTGAACAAAAGACGGAGGGGGATAAGGAAATTTACGAAAAGAAGAGAAAAAAATGGGGGGTCGATAAACAGCAATCCAGTAAATGAAGAAAAACAAAGTTAAAAAGCAAATAAGAGATAAAATTATTATAAAAATTCTTTTGTATTTTGAAACCATTTTATGGGACATAACAAATTCGACAATAGTCAGGACGACCATTATTAATCCATCCTAGTGGCCAAACATAACCATCGTGCCAACATTCTGCCCTATAGCCTGCATAACTCCCAGAACTCGTTCCTGACCACACCTTTACTTTATAGGCACACAAATTTCCATCAGAACAATTTGAACTTTGTATTTCAATTGGACTTGTTTCTGAAGCGCTTAATTTTAACCACACACTTGAATCTGATAAAGATTTACCAAGTCGAGAGAAGAATTGATCATTGCTTACATACAAACTCCCAGATTGTCCACTGAAAGAACAGGTTGGAATGCCCACGGGGCTGTTCCCAACTTTACAAAGTTTTGATCTTTCTGTAACACCTGATCCTTGATTACTTTTGAAGGTTGGCCCACTGCTTGTATATAATTCATCTACTACAACGTTGAAAAGACCACGCTGATTAACATAACAATAGCTCCCATCTAACAAGCAACGACAATTACCAGGACTACCACAACCATAAGTGCAGTTATAACAACTTCCGCCGCTCCAAGGAGCATTTGTGTCACCAATTCCTACCCAAACACCAGCTGTATCAGAAAAAGGACATGAAGGCAGGTTGAGGGTTACAATTTTGTAAGTTGCTGAATTGCTGGCATATTTTCCCGAATCAAGATTTGTTGCTTTGTAGGAAAAGGTGTAAGAACCGGCAGAAGCTGAAGAATTGGAAGAAACGGTAATTCCAAAATTTTTTGTTTGGCCAGGAGAAATATAATCTTGAGCTGTACTCCCACAAGAAAGCGGATAGGAACATGAATCAGGTTCTATTTTAAATAAAGAATTTCCGCACCCAGAACTATCATTATTTGTAACAGAAACAGTATAGGAGAGCCCATCTCCTGGAGACCCTGTTTGAGAGGAAGGAAAAATAGAAACTGTCGGGGAATTTCGGGTGCAAGGAGGTGCTTGGGTTGAACAAGTAGCAGAAGAAAGCAAAGGAGAGCTAGCTGAGGTTCCGTTTCTTAAATAATAGGTATAAGAAGTGCCTGAGCTTAAGCCTGAATCAGTATAACTGCTTGATTCAGAGGTGCCAGAAAACGTTTTTAATCTTGAACTTCCTCTAAATAGTGAAACTGTGTTGGCAGAACAGTTAGAATAACTATAAGAAAGAGTTATGCTGCTTTGGGTTGAGCTTTGACAACTTAGAGAACCTGAACAAACAGGTGCTGGAGTTGGTGTTGGTGTTGGGGTTCTGGTAGGTGTAGGAGTCGGTGTCTTTGTTGGAGTAGGAGTTGGTGTTTTAGTTGGAGTTGGGGTAGGAGTTTTGGTTGGAGTTGGAGTAGGTGTTGGTGCTTTGCAATCTGGAGGAGAACCTGCTGATGTATCGTCTGGATCGTTGTAGTAGCTAATATCCTTGACTCTTCTCCA